>Ga0123355_10018429_pt1 | contig 11072 bp, 4 predicted proteins | sample TergutEmb28metaG_3_FD_89872 | JGI IMG/M metagenome (GOLD analysis project Ga0123355, IMG submission 89872) | Embiratermes neotenicus P1 segment gut microbial communities from Petit-Saut dam, French Guiana - Emb289 P1 | ecosystem: Host-associated > Arthropoda: Insects > Digestive system > Gut ...
ACCTTCGGGTTCCATGAAATGCGGGGAATTTCTTGACTAGCTGCAAACCAGTTAGCTTCTCAAGAAGGACTCTGCACCACGGAGTAAGTAAGTAAGTAAGTAAGTAAGTAAGTAAGCGCATTGGTTGGTCTTTTTAAAAACTGTATACATTTGATTAACGCACCTAACATGAACCATGTATATAACACGACTTCACATTCTATATAAAAAAATTATGGTGATGATGGTGATACAAGAGCATCCGCCGTAACGCTTCCGCTCCTCCTTCACCCCGGTGTTCTACCTGTAGCATTTCACCTCCTCCCAAGGTTTTCGCGAACCGCAGTGTCAATGCATCGTGTTCGCAGACCACGTGTATAGTATGTGCACGCACTATGATCAACAAAAACAAGATCGCTATCGAGAAAGACACAATGATCGGCGACATTTCATAGTTCTGCCTCATTTTCCAAACAAACTCGCCCTCGGATCAGCAGGGTTGTCCTACAGGGACAAGAACCAAAAACAGGCGTTACTGCTAGACCGGTATGTTCCTAGGACAGTATTAGATTATAATTTTGCCTTCATACAACGTTGCCGTGTAAGCTGTCAAGTTCTGAGTGATACTCAACGCACAATGAAATTATTACCTGCTCTGTGATACCGAATATCAGAAACATTCATATATACACACTCCGATAATGGGTTTAAAATGAACCAAGACAGCTCAGTCGATATAGTGACTGGACCGTGGGCTAGACGACCAAGGAATATGGATTCGATTACCGGTAAGAACAAGAGGTATTTCTCCCCTCGAGAGCGTCCAAATGGACTCGTGCCCAACGCATATCGGCGGCTCAATCAGCCGGAGCGTCAAACTGACATCTCATTTACATTTACTGACGAGATTTAATAATTCGCGAAGCTGAATATCTATTCCCAATCGCGAATTTAAGGCGCAGTTATCAATCAAGCATTGGACTAACTTTATAGTTACTTTTAATCAATCTCAAATCTAAATGCTAGATCGTAGTTTCTTCAGTTGGTAGTGGCGTTTTGGCCACACCAGATATGATAATTACCCTAATATGACTCGGTCGAGAATATCTCATTTTGTGAAAATGGGGTGTACGACATCAGAGAGGCTGTACGGTACGAACTGCGTTCTGCATGCTACCGAAGGGCAATGTACATTTATGCAGCGAGGGTAGTTTCGTGCTGATGGGACACAACGCGGCGTATAAGAGCCAGGAAGAGTTGAGACACGGCTGCTAAAGTGACTAGAAGGTATAAGAGAGATTGTTGAGACTGTACAGAACACAGCATTCTGTTACATAAGGGCTGCTGGAGTCTGACAACAAGACAAGAAGTGTCGCAACCTAACTTTCACTGCTCTGTCATTGGTGGGCTGGAGAAACTAGTGTAAATAACCGCTACATAAACTGAAATACACTGAACGTTCCGCAATACTGACGTCGTTTACTTACTTGGTCTACTCTAGCGTGTTCTTTTTCAAACAATGAAATATTAGTGTAAATATTTATTCGGCTTATCACTATTAATTAAGATTATACGTGTCACTGAGCACGTTTCGCACTATTAGCATGTACCTGGGGTCCTGGGTAGCACCTGCACGGCGCCTCCTGGGGGCTGCATGGGGCGCCTGCAGCCAGCTGGGGGCGGTGCCCTTACTGCCCCCACGATCGGGGGTCGTAGCCGACCCATTTCGGCGGAAGCACCACATGTGCAGACCTCCTCCTCGTCCTCTAGCTCTTCTTCCTCCTCGCCTTCTTCATCTTCCTCCTCTTCTTCCTCCCCTTCCTCTTCTCGTATCAGGATAACATAATCAGCATCGAAAAATTTGTTCTTCGACTCGTCGAACTGAACACGGTGCTTTTTCTTCGGGACAGGCTGGTTCTGTGTTGGCGGGGGCTGCTGTTGAGGCGGGGGTGGAGGCGCGGGCACGGCCGTGGCCTTGCCTCCGGGATTCTTTTTGTGGTGTCCCCCACTACCCGTCCTTTTCAACACCGACTTTAGGATCGACCTGGCTGTCGAGTGATGATGGTGATGATTGTTCACGTGTCCATTGCAGTCGTTTGCCGCCCCCGAAGCCGCCTCCGCAGTGGTTCCGCCGTTTGCAATAATGACGGCCTTGACGTCTGCCGGCGTCGCGTCGTTGTCGTTAGCCTTGTTCTTCTGTCGCATGGCATCACCACACCTGTTGCCCACTGCACTCAATGTGTCCCTAGGGACTGCAGCATCACTCGCGCGGTGGACTGGTGCCTGGTCCCTAGGGACGGAGCTGCTATTCTCTATTGCACGTCCTCTCTCCGGGGCTTCCTGCTCCGAACTGCCAGTCGCGGCGCAATTAGTACCGTCACGCGCCGCTTCACTTCCGGTGTCGCCACTGCTCGTGCGCCGTTTGTCCCCGGTCGATAATGGCGACGCCGGCGTTCTGGGGGCGGTGTAAGGGTGACTTTCTATCGTAGCCACCTTTATTTTCTCCTCTGTTCGTTGCCTGGTTTCCGTGGCTCCCTCTGTTGTCCATTTTTCTAAGCCACCTTGTTCCTCTGTGCGCTGTGCCTGTTCTGTCGGTTTGGCCTCCTCGTTATCATCGCCGCTTTCATATGCCACTGCTTTCGTCTGCGTCTCCTTATCCTCTGTTTTTCTCGTGGCCTCTGTTGTGGTTATTGTCGACATATTCAACGCCGTCTGCGTTTCCTTATTAGAGCTGTGCACTTCCACGGCCCCTTGATGGCCCATATCTTCGCGTTTCGACAGATCGTTTCCCACAGGAGTTGTACTGTGGTTGATTACCCGTCCCCCCAAGGCATCGAGCTTATCTGGCACATGATGGCGCTGGAAACTTGCCTCGCACCTGTCAATATCCAGACGGATGTTGTCTCGCGTTGTCATGGCAACCTCACTGGCTTCATTAACAGCATCATCTTCCTTGTCTTCAGTGAAAGCGAAGCTGGTGTTACTGCTGCTGCTGCTGCTGCTGTTGTGAGTGGCACCTATCAGCTGTGCTATTGTAGCAGGAACAACACGCGTGACGGCACAGTCACCAGTTAAACGTAACTCGGCGTTTCTATTATCGACACCAGATGTTTTCTTGGCACTTTCTGCGTCATAGGCTACATTTAATGCGTTCTTATGCTCCGAATACGCCCTTTCGCTTAGCCTATCAATTTCGTCATTATTCGTGCAACTTAACTGGCAGTCGCCTGTGTTTGTGCGATCTCTACTTACACGTAACATGACGTTTAAATTATCAGCGTCCATCGCGTTTGTATGTGTTGTTGCACCATCACTGTTTAAAATATTTCCATCACTTTTCACATCCATGTTAATTAGATTCGTATGTATGGCTGCACAATCACTGGTAAAATGTACGTTGACACTTTTTACATCGTCGTCCCTTGAACCTTCAGTTCTGATTGCGTTGTCGCTCCGTACATTTAACGCCACACATCTTCCATCTGCGTCCGCTGCTTCTGCTTCGCGGCCGCCGGTGTCTGCGTGACCTTGACACATCTCAGCGTCCTGAGATTCTTCTGTGGAGTACAAGTTTCCCATCTTGTCGCCGTATAGACATTCAAGTGACATCTTCACATTGTCACCACTGGATGTCGGATCCAGTGGTTTTCTTGGCGAAACGTCCGGCGTTTTCTCCCTAGTGACGTCAGTGTTATTTGCCACATGGTAATCTCCATAATGAGGTTGATACAGAAATGAGGTTATGTTTCCAGTTATTTCGCTATTCCGAACACCGTTTAGATGAACCGCAGTTGAAACATTATCACGCTCTTCAACTTTGACTGTAGACTGATATGTAGACAAAGCACCGCGTGTGTAATCCTCGACACTAGGCAGACGGACTAGAGTACCTTCCTGTCCTAGGTCACTGTCCTGGTCGCCCAACAGCGTATGTTCACCGTGTTCCAGTACTGTCACATGATCACTAAAGGACTGCCTTTCAACTTGAGCCGAATTGTGAACCCGTGCACCGCCCTGATGAATGCTGGCCGCGGACTGCGGCAGAAGACAAGACAGGCAAAGAGGAGGAAATAGTTGGTCACGGTACGTAAGCACCTGCAAGGCGCAGGCCAGGCCTTCTCTCAGCAGCCTTCCCTCTTCGTCAGCACTAATTGCCTTCTGTCCTTCACCTTCAGCACTAATCAGTCTTGACCTCAAGCTCATCGACTCAGTATGGTCCAGGCGGCCACCGCTAAACTGTTCCATGACGTCTGCCCCCACTGCATTGGCACTGACAGCATCAGGTTGCGTCACTGCCCTTTCGTCAGCACTACCCAACCAACCTTCACCGGGAGGTAGATTACTAACACTAAGCTTACTTGGTTCTGATTCGTCACTGACGGGACTGTTAATAATGCCAGCCATTTCTTGTCCTCTCTCAGAGTACTCATTATCACTAATCGACCGATCCTGTTCCGCAACTCTAACCGTATCACTAATTTCAGTAAATGACAAAGCACTGGAGACAGCCGCTTTGTCATTGTCTTCACCAGTAGTGTGTACTTCTGTGGTGCTAACATTTCGTATACTATCTGAAGACTCGTTATGGTATACACGAGATATAATGGAATGTTCATGCTGTAATATGCTAAGAAAATCAGTCTGGACGAATTTTTCAACACTTACAGGTTGTATAGTTCTTAATGCGCCATTATCCGCACTAATCAATTCGTCGTAGTACACACAACTGTCTGTCTGAACACATTTCTCAGCACTACACGTTCTGATAAAAGCGTCATCTCCAACACCAACCATTTCGTCTCCGAAACAAACAACTTCTGTATCAAAGGAAATTTTTGTAATGTCTAATTCGTCTCTACCTGAAGCCCCACTGTATGCTTCATCTCCTATCCCTGTGCATGGGGATCCCACACTAATAGTCTGTACGTTAGAAGACTCCTTATTTGGCGACACCGCTCTGTTTCCGACAACGATTTGTATTTCCACCTTCACCTCCCCCACACCAACGGCCGGCTGGGCACTTAACCCAATCGTAATTACCGAATCCCCGTCTCCGGATCCGTTTCCACCACTAACAATTTGATATTCACTATCTGCATTTGTTTTTAGAGCACTCAGACTAAGAGCCGGGGTTATATTCAGCTCTTGGACACTACAAGATGTCCCTGTGTTTACATCACTAGTATTTTCGTTGCTACCGTCAAAGTTCGTACCATTATATCCCACGTTAATATCATCCGACACACTCACGCAGCCCTCCGAACCACTAATATCTACAGCACGATACATTCCTGAAGCAATAATGTTGGGGTCACGGTCGGGTGGTTGTCTTGACCCCCACACCACCTGTTCCGTTTCCGGTTGCATGTGGAAAAATCTATGAGTTCCCACGCATAGTAGAGTAGCACCCCCGTCTTCAGCAGCCATTGTCCTCCTATGTGGGCCCCTCATGCTCGACACGCTCGTTGGGTACTCTATATCCACCGCATTGTCTTCCGCTGTCTGCACAGTAACCTCACTCAGTGTGCCTTCTGTCTCTGTTCTCGATAAAAACTCTTCACTCTTACCTTCAGTCATCCTCTCATGCCCTTTCTTCTGTGTTTCAGAAAGCGTTACACGCCTTACTTTGTTGTCTTTTTGCACAGCTGTTTTACATACTTCTGTAACACTTCCTAAGAACATCACAGCCTGACCTAAGTCACATTCTTCATTTAGCCCTTCACATTCTGCGTCATCTGCTTTTATAATCACCACCGCCTTTTCAGAGTCTTTCTGTGATCTCTCGTTACATTCTTCAGGTTCAAACCCGTGATTATCAGCACCCGTTTCTGAGTTGTCGTCTTTAATGGGCCAATTAAATTCTTTTGCCTCTAAATCTGCAATAACTAAAGTCTTCTGAACGTTTTCTTTCCTCGCTCTACCTACATCTTCGTCTGTTTCATAGCAGAAACTGACGCAAGCCTTCTGTGGTGTTTCTTTTGTAAATATCCCGTGCCATTCTGTTTCCTTTAATTCCATTGCCTGCTGAACACTGTCAGCTTCCCCACATTTCGAAGCCTCCACTAAGGAAGTGTCTGTTTCTTCTACACCGAAATCGTATAGTTCTGATGACAAATCTACTAGAGGCGCCCTAGGGCTTAGGGAGTCTGAGGATGAAGAAGACGTGTTCTCGGGTTCCCAAGTTGCGGCGAGCAGTTCTTCCACAAGGTCTCGCATCTCGTGGTACGGCGGCAGTTTCACCAAGGTAGCATCTAAGGGCGTTTTTCCTTGTAATTCCATTGGCGTGAGAGAAGCACAGTCAGTTCCTCTAAAGGTAGACTTTCATTTTCTGAGCACAGAACTTGTCAGTTTACCCTCGGAATCTTACAGCTGCTAACTTCAACAGAAATCAAATGCGTGCCTCTGGCAATTTATTTCGCTAATTATTATATCGATTTTTAGGAAATAACACAATCAAATTTAGTAACAGACCATTGATTAAGATTTGAAAGTAAAATTGACTGCGACTGAGAATTTTGTGCTTGTTCTACAGCACCGGGCAGCCGTTACAACCTCTGAAATAATAATGAATTTAGGGATTATCATTTAAATCGTTGTACAAAATAAGTATTCGTTTTCAAAATAACAGAAGTTTAAAAGTTGAGATGATTTTGTAAAAGTGCAATGAACCATACGACTTGTCCTTTTCAAATCTCAAGCAATTTGATTCCAATAACATATTTTCTTAAACACACACACACGCAAAAGGAAAGCTGTCCTCTATTACTGTCTCATATTTCCTTCGGAATGTTCCGGTTTAGTGTCTTCTCGAGATCCACGCCCATACTACAAGGAAAATAAAAAACGCGTCGCATCAATTTGTCCGTTATGTGTGGCCTACTCTCCAGTGCATACTGATCGTTCATTATCTTTAGGACAGTTGAATTCCATACAAGGTGTGTCCATGGCACACTTGACTGGACGAATTGCTTTAATGTTGTTACGTCTTCCTAAATCGTGTTTTCTTTGTGCTCCAACTGTCACGATCTGAAACTCGAGCACGCTTGTTGCGGTTTGTATCTGCTTGTCCCTTGGGCTTCCTGTTGTCCAGACACCTGCAAACAATTGCAAACTTTGGAGGTGTCTGCATGCTTCTTATCTCTAATTCAAATGCCACAAAATATCAGTGAGCATCCTCCTCTGCCGGCTAAGATATTATTGCTACTAAAGTTTTATCACATAAATATACGTCCATTTATTTTTTGTGTTATTTAACGACGCTGTCAACTTATGAGATCATGAGTAGAGAAGAAAACCAACTAGATGCTACTGAATGGTTTATTTCATTTATAATCTGCTCAACATGTTTCGGGCACTTATATGCACATCATCAGGAGCTCGAGACTATACTTGTGTTACTACCGCATGCGGTGTGTAATGCCTTGGTTGCTGGTGATCGGCTGTTAGGAACAGAGCAGCAGGCTATGCGTCCGGGATGAGGGAAGCTGCTCGAGCAGATTATAAGTGCAATAAACCATTCAGTAGCATCTAGTTGGTTTTCTTCTCTACGCATATACAACGATGCAGGACAAACATACATCAAATTTATGATTTCATGTAGCGTCGATGACGGATGAATACGTGACGCATTGGTGGAATGAAAAAGGGGTAACACAGAAATGCACCGAGAAAAGCCTGTGGCACTTTATCGACTAAAACTCCCGCATGGAATGGCCTGGGATATAACCCGGTACTCCGCGTTAAAAGGCTGGCAAATAACGTTGTCAGGCATGGCAGGCCTCTTTCGTCTAAAGCGCAGTGCCAACTGTACGTACCGCTCGCTCTAGCAGCAATAAACCGCATTTTTCCACTCTGCCTTTATGCGTGTCATACGATTCTCCGCAAAACGTACTTATAATTCCCCGAGCAACATGAACAGATTTTTCTTTATAATTAATATGAAATATGTTCTCTGTGAGGGAAGAAATGAAGCTTCGTATATAATTCAGATGTACGTCAGTCTTCAAGTAGGTTTAATGGTAGTGTTCTGATTGTACAAATTGTAACATTGTGTTCGAGGATAAAAAGGAAAATGCTTTAGAGGGTATGCAAAGAAACTATGAAAGAGACCAAATCTGTCAGCCGTGAAAGGGTTACTTGATTTTTATAACAAATATTAAAATACTGAAGAAACTTTAATTGAAAGTCTGATTTAATTTTCAAAACTCTACTTTACTTCAGCACGCAATTTCTTATTGTATGTGCCAAGTACTTCTCCTTATTCGGTTTTCACATTTTGCAATCATTTATAAGCCTGATAACGCAGTGGATTTCAAAATCCATAACCTGTGGACTCGTTAACATGAATCCAGTTCGGCGTTATTTGTCTGAGTCTCATTTTCCCTACGAAGCTCGCGACCTCTCTTCTCTTTCTGTTCCCCCCTGACGTAGCCGCCACCCACACGCCTTACAGTGCACCAGTTTATCCTGCGGCGTGCATGTTACATTGCACCTTACAGACTGTTCCTCCAATAAGACAGCACAACTTTCCCGCGACTGATTCGTACTTCAGACTATGATTTTAGATGAACAACTGCATGCATGTACACATTTTACATGGACGGCTTCCCTATACTTCAACCACATTTTCAAAACCGATTTACCGTCAACGAAACTGGCCTAAACCTGCATCTGACCAAACTGAAACTTGCTGGTTGAGTACTGCACAAATCAATTACTAACGAATTTCATTAAACAGAAGCCTTCAGAAATCTGATAGTTGCTCAGCTAGTCAAGAATTTTTCTGCGTTGTATGGAAGTCGAAGTTACATCACCGTTTTCACAAGCCACGGCAACCTGCCCTGATATATCTCACCTACCTCACACCCGCACAATGTTTCTTTCAAAATCCATTCTTGTGGCATTCTCCGATCTTCGTCTACGCCTCACAAACCCTTCCCCCCTGACAGGTCTTCCCATGAACACTTCTGTGTCTTTATCGCTTCGTCGATTCCTTCTACGTAGTACATCTTCCTTGGTTTGCAGAGTACCTCCATGAATAAGTTCATTTCCTAAAACACCCTGCTCCTAAACATTCCCTAGGATGAAAGACTACATTTCACACCTAATTAGAACCAGTGAATTTATGATTTAGTATTTTAATCTGTAAGATTTGAGATACGACAAGACACGACTTCTCTGCACGACTGTTAGCAAGAATTTCCCCAAATTCAAATGTCTCTTTATTTCTTGGTTGAATGTTGCTGTGAATGTTTGCTAACAAGGGAAGGCAGCAGCTTGGAAACTGTTGCAAAAAAAATAGAAGTCCTCAAACCCCGCAGACTGGAATTGATTTCCGATTTGCTAAAATTTTAACAACTCTCCGCCGATAAGCAGGCCTAGTATTGGATTTTTACAGTAGGTTTACAAACATTTTTCAGGATTTAATTTAAAAAATCCGTTTGTTGAAAATATTGCGCCTAATCAATGGCAAGTTTCCATGAAAATCAAGAATTCGTTGACGCAGCTTTATACGTAAAATAATGATCTCTGTGCGTTTCCCGTCAGACCTCTGAAGGTAACATGTGTTTGATTGGACATCCGAAAAATTGCCACCCTCCTAGTTTGTTGATTGGTTTGGAGGCTGACACGTTTTATATCTGCAGTGGTTACGTGCAGGGTAACTGTAGTTCTGGGTCACAATTTTCTCCTGTTTTTCATTAGTTCCACTCGAATTAATTATTCTCATCCGACTGAATTTCATTTTGTTTACTCTGACTGCAGCAGCGTGAAACATTTTAATTACGAATAAAATGTGTGGGAGGTTGACAGTTATTTGCTAACTGAATTTAAGGAAACGTGATTTTTCTGTAGACGACGCATTGCCATGGAAACACGACGAAACTGTGTCTTTGCTGGTTGTTCGCAAGCGCTGTCTGAGAATATTGATAACAATAAAACCTACCCGCTGTGGGTAATAAAAAAGACACTTCGCGTGGCCACCATGTTATTTTCGAGCATAAAAAAATCTTAAATAATTTACGGGAATGTTTGTTTGTAATCTAGACTTCGTAAAATCTGAAGAGACAACTTCATATCGCATGGCTGCCATGTTCTTGCGAATGAGTTTATTGAGTCTTCGGGAGTTTTGTGAGCACAGGTCTATGGCCCTAACAAAAAGCGAGACTTACAGTTGTCTATTCTTTCATTTAACAATTACTGGTCATGATTTGCAAATTTTGATATAACTTCGTAGAAGAAATTTCGAAAGCCGATATCGATATAATGCTGACGTTAATTTGAAGGGCATATAACCTAAGGGGACTGCTGGTATTTCAGTAGGAGATTGATACAGTACCCATTGTATAGTTTACCCAAATTTTATGAAACCTCAAATTTCAGTACTTTGTTTTCAGTGACTTATTACTTATTCCTATTTCGAGCCATATAAATCCATTTCACACCTTAATACCTTGTATCTTGAAAATCCAGCTTAATATTATCTCCAAACGTATTCCTTTTTCTCCCAAGCGGTTTCTGCTCTTAGGTTTCTAAGTTGCATCCATTTGACATCTATGCCATGCGAGCAACATAATCACCCCATCCCATTCTCCTCAGTTTAACAACCTAGTACTATCTGGTGAAGAGTAACTAAGCCTACAGATTATAACACACCATAAAGCGAAATTTTTTTCAGCTTCCGGACATATACAAATATCTATAGTTAATGTTTACTACTTACGCTTCTTTCCAGAATTGTTCTTCTCCACAATTATACTTGAAAGAGAACTTTCAGGTCATAATGGGGCACCGTATGTCCCGTAATTAATTTTATTACTGTTTTTTTATGTTATTTCTTATTTCATTAAGGTTTGATGTATGTTTGTCCGTGCATCGTTGTATAAGCATAGAGAAGAAAACCAACTAGATGCTACTGAACGCTTTATTGCACTTATAATCTGCTCAACATGTGTCGGACACTTATATGCCCATCATCAGGAGTTCGAGACTATATTTGTGTTATTGCCTCATATGGTGTGTAATGCCTTGGTTGCTGGTGGTCGGCTGTTAGGAGCAGAGCAGCAGGCTATGCGTCCGGGATGAGGGAAATTGTG
>Ga0123355_10018430_pt1 | contig 11071 bp, 6 predicted proteins | sample TergutEmb28metaG_3_FD_89872 | JGI IMG/M metagenome (GOLD analysis project Ga0123355, IMG submission 89872) | Embiratermes neotenicus P1 segment gut microbial communities from Petit-Saut dam, French Guiana - Emb289 P1 | ecosystem: Host-associated > Arthropoda: Insects > Digestive system > Gut ...
CAGGAGGTGGGATGTGGGTATATGGACTGGATTGGGCTGGCCCAGGATAGGGACAGGTGGCGGACGCTTGTGAGTGCGGTAATGAACTTTCGGGTTCCGTGAAATGCGAGGAATTTCTTGACTAGCTGCAAACCAGTTAGTTTCTCAAGAAGGACTCTGCACTATGGAGTAAGTAAGTCCATATGTCACTCTAATGAGAACGTCAACATGAGAGGAAGAAGTACTCCTGAAACGTCGGGTAGGCCTATTTTAAACATAGCTGAAACAACGGGCAGTTTATGTGATTTCGGGCTTCTGCCACGACATCGTTTAGAGCTGCGTTCTTCTAGGCTATAACACAGCGAGTGGTGGTAATTCGTTACCGAAGTTTCGGGACGAACTAGTCCCCTCAGAGGTTTTCGGGACCTATCAGTCCCATCGGACAACATGGGTCGATAGGCTGTCCCGAAACGTCGGTAAGGAATTAACACTACTGGCTTCGTAACAGCCCAGAGGAGGGCAGCTCTCAGCGGACAGGTTTTTCAGGCATAGATAATTTACGTAATCGCGTAGCTACGTGATTGCTGCGTCAGACGTTGAGTTAGCAGCTGTATGTCGGTGCGCACGCCGCGTGATGGCATCTCAGTGAGTCACCGTTATTTCACGCATCTATAAGCAACAAAGGAAAATTCAAACAGCAGCTGGAAGAAACGGCCTTGCGACTTCCATCGCATTTGTTCGTCATCTGAGGGTGTGCTTCTAAAATGGCTGATAAGCCTCATAACCACTGCACTTGCCAACACACGCGTAAGTGCTCATTTATACTACTTTCTTATCTGCTATTCTGTAAGTGTTTTGACTTGTCACCGTGCCTGCATGCGCGCTTTTCGTGTTCCTTTAATCTACTAACATTAAGCGTTGTTTGAATCATCTTGCACTTATTTCGTTAATGATATAGCAAGTTATATATAGCCAGTGCAGCTAAGCTGACATACTTTAAACCCATTAAATTACATCGTCATCATCATGATTACAAGCGGGAATTTAAAGCAACTAAAAAAGCAAAATGGTAACGTCGTTTCTTATTCCGATCTTCGATCTTACAAGCCCGTACAACGAAATGTTTTGTGTATTCAACCACATAAATAAATATCATTGAACAGTAATTAGACAATGATCAATTCTCCTTCAACTAGCTAGTAATATCTACAGTATATGAACCCGGGAAACACGAAAATCTCTCCGCTGCGTTGTGCACTTAAACAAAATGCAGTGGGGGGGGGGGGGGGGGGGGGGGGGGGAGGGGGGTGGGGGGGGGGGGGGGGGGGGGGGCGTTGAAGGCTCTTGTCCACCTTACTCTAGTCACCTCCGGCACAGGCTGGATAATAGGGAAGCAGGAACGTTCGGGAGGTACATTTGCACGAGCTGTAATACGTTCGGAATGTGTCCGTTGTGATCAGTGACTGAGACATAAAGCACAGATAATTACAACATTCAGTACTATGGCATCGTTGTTTTTAATTCGGCTCTTAGCAAAGCAAAGTTAAAGTTATATTATTGTTGTCGTTATAACAATTATAATGCACACCAACGTTATAAGGTCAGTCCAGCAGCTAGACGTTTTCTGCTGTGATATTAACAGAAACAACAACATGTTCAACAAGGACGTGGAATTTTAATTGCTTTTGACTTCAATTGTAAATTCTCTGTTGTTCAGAATACTGGGACCTGTTCTGTGCGCTCAAGACACTGCTCTTGTTTATCTATAGTTATGCTCTTAATGTCTTACTTGCCTCTTTATTTTGTTCCGTTAAATGCAAAGTGCATTACTACACGCCACATTTGTTTTAACTGTCTGTCGTTGATAAGATGCTGATGTAATAAGAGGGATTAGTTTTATACTTTGAAGTAGATAAGTGTAATAAGAGTGGTTAGTTTTATACTTTGAAATCAAAACAAATCTTATCATTCGCGTTACCTTACCAGCACAGGAAAAGATGCTGACAACTGAACTTTATTAGTCGACGAATGACTTTCATGTGCGTATGTCATATTGTGCTATCGTTTGCTTGGACGCCGAAGTCCCGCCAGCAATTGGTTTCGACAGTTGTGCCATCTTTCACATAACTTAGCAGTTAGTCGAAGTATTTGAGAAAGGTGATGGTAGGGGGCAGCAACTGTATTGCGATTTGCAGGAATTAAAATGGAAGGATAGGTGTTTGATCGATTTTGAGTGATTTAAAGTACTATATGAACGGTAAGTCGGAAACTTTACAGGACTTGACGTATAGACAAAGTGTTTTGTGCTAAGGACTTTACTTTCAATTTTTTTTTTTTTTTTGGTGGGGGGGCCATATTTGCTATAACGATTTTAAATCTTGTTAGCCTTGAACGTGATTGTATTCACACCAAAAACCTGAATGTAACGCATTTGGCCTTGACTGCTTCGTTCTTTTCCTGTTACAGCAGTGACATTACCACATGCCATATGTTGTTATTTATGGAAAGCAGTGTTTTTTCATCGTTATAAGTTCATTCTTTTAGTAATTTGTCAACGCATTTGAATAAGAAGTGTGCAACTTAAGTAATTGTAGTAACAAAAATGCTGTGAAAACTGTGTGTCTGTGCGGTGGGAGTATGCTGCTGAAATAGATTTGAGGCTGTTATAGTTCTGTGCATGAACATTTCATTGCATTTGCTTGACGGTTTGTATGTCTAGCAGAGGGACACTTAGTTAACATTTCTGTTAGAAGATGAGTAGCAGAGAAGCCCTTTCTGAGTTTGGAGGCCAGCTATTTATTTTCACTGAATTAAAAATTTGACATTTTTTAAATGCTGTTTCATATTTAACCCTTGCTGTGTCATGTAAGTTAACCACAATTCATAAATTCCCTGCACATTTTTCAGTCAAAATGTCAAATAATTTGATAATCATGTTATTGAAATGCATTAAGAGCCACCTCCTGACATGTAGGATCATTTACAAGAATCAAACGAAGAGCAGTGTAGATGAATGGCTGCAAAATGTATGACATTGAAATGCAGGAAGGTTTTCTCAGAACTTGTCGAAAACAATGTGCATGTAAATATCTAGTGTGGAATGTACTGTTTACTTAAGACACTGGAAAGGATGAGTATGCTGTACAAGTAATAAAAGCCTCATAGCAGCACAGTCCATGATGGACACAGGGCCTATGTGTTTTGATCATACAACTTTTTATTGAAGGAATATCTCTGTAATTAAAGCTAAGGAATTCAGGATTGTAATGATCTGAGGGACTATTTCACCTGGACCTTAAGTGAAAACAGGGGATGGAGATTTAAAAAATGATGTGCCCAAGTGGCAGACTTCATTACAAATTCTGTTACATGTTTGATTTGCTTTCCTCCTCTTTGTAGAATGATGAGGTGGAATTCGAGACCTAAAACTCTTCATATTTTGTGCTTGAAGTGAGAGGAAATGGAAAAAAAAAGTGTGTAGATCTAGAGTAAGAGTAAATTAATTATGAGCCTTGTTGGTTTGGAGGAAGTTTAATATTGTGGTAAAACTCATTTGATTCAGATTGTATTGATACTGTCCAAAAGTTTATTAGCTGGTGGTTAGGGTAGTTGATATATTAATTCTACTTTTACTGAGGTAGGAGTAAGGTAGACTTGTGTGGCAATTGGAGATTTAAAGATTGCACTTCTTTCACTTGTTTCATATCACAGTACACTACTGTGCTCGCCACATTCCCAGTGCATTATATAACGACATAAGGGTAAGGGTGCATGGGTTACTGATCCGTATGATTGTCCATGGGACTATGAATAATGTTGTCAGTTTGTGATCCGATGTTAGAGATATCAGAAAGAGGGTTGTATTGTTTGGTAAAGTGTCAGATAACTGTGTGAATCATGTAATGGTTTGTAACCCTCTGAATGCAGTGAATATTGTAGTTTCTGTCCCTTATATATGCTCTTATTTTAAGCGAAAGAACAATGATGTTAGTATTTTGAAATTTTCCATTCTGTGCATTCTTATATTAGTGAACACCTTTTAATTGAACCAACTAAATTCACAATTTTTATTCTTTACATACAATTATTGTATTTCTCCTGCGTGTATCGGTGCCATGTGCATCATCAGGGAGAACTATTATGCCAGTTGCTTAAAACCAGGTATTGTTATATAGCTGTTAAATATGGTTTCTATAGCAGTTATGTCATAAATATAAGTATATTAGAAAAGGAACAACTTTGCATGTATAAAGATATTTTAAGAATAAACACTGTGCATTTAGTTTGTACAATTAAAAGGTGTTGACTATTGATATAAGTAACTTTTAGGTCTGTCTTACATGTTTGTGCATTTGGAAGAATTTTCACTGCTAAATGTTTCTTTGAGATTCAGGGTACATGAAATTTGTCTTTGTGTACAAGTCGGTGAAATGTCATATATTCAAAGTAGTAACATAATTCACTTTTTGGTCAGTTGTGAATTATGTAGTGTTATTTCATGTGGCTAAATTGCTGCCTTATACCTTGGGAGACTGATATCTCCAAGTTCTCACTGTGGGTTGGTGATGTTGCTTGATGAAATCATAAAAAAAATTGTGAAATTTAAGGTTCTCACTGCACTGACTGAAATTGAAGGTTGTTCTGCCATGATAATGGGGGCAGCAAGTATGTCTGTAAAGTTGGTATGCTTGTACCAGACTACATGGTGTAACATCTTCAAAGACAGCAATCTTTATTAAGGTTGCGGTATAACAGTAGATATATGTTGGAAGAACTGCTGCCAGCAAACAGCATCTTAACAGTCTGTTGACCATTTTGTCGCAGTTGTAAAATCTGAACAAAGTAATCTTTCAGGTACATGAAATTGGTAAAATCCGCGTTCTGTCTAAGGCATTGATTGAACTGAGAAACTGATATTACTGAGGTCTTTAGACACTATGGAGACAATGCTTTGGAGTAACTTCAACATATTTATTATATCCAGTTCAAGTTATAATACTCTGAGATTTTAGCTTTTTAGGCTAAGTCCGCAGCAGCCTTAAAGAAATTGGTTTATTAGCCATTTTGAATATGTACAGGACAGGCAACCTTTGGGGTGCAAACCTGGTATTAACCTAGAGTAACAGGGAAACAGTTATAGATCGTTGTCAATGACCCATGTTTATAAATGGTGTTCACAAGTGGAGTACACGTATTCCAAATATGATCTTTGTCTTTTTACTTTTCTGTTGCATGGTCAAAGGTAGAATTAAAGGTCATCATATTTTAGTATGAAATATTGACGTGTAATTTGTCAGATGTTCATCATGTTGAAATATGGTTATAATAATAATAAAATTTGTACATGTGAATTGAATAATTTTCCAACAAGATGCGACTTATTCAGTTTATTACATTTCTGTAGGCAGCTCTACATGTTTCGGGTGTTGACACCCATCATCAGGAGCTTGTGCAACTGTAAATACAGCTTCTAGTATTGATTAACCGGATCTACTACCATCCACTCTCATTGATGAGTTGGAACTGATACACATGAATCAGTTCCAACTCAACGAGAGCAGATGGTAGTAGATTCAGTTAATCAATACTAGAAGCTGTATTTACAGTTGTACGAGCTCCTGATGATGGGTGTCAACACCCAAAACATGTAGAGCTGCCTACAGAAATGTAATAAACTGAATAAGTCCCATCTTGTTGGAAAATTATTCAATTCGATTCATGATGCATGGACCCATGTATATAAAATTGTACATGTGACTGACATTAATGTGTCATTTTTATTGGCAGTGCTTATATTGTCAGCCTGATGTGTAGCAGCAGTACTTGATTATTTTATTATTTACTAAATGCACTGAAACATACTTTAAATATTAGAACAGCTATATCTGAATCACTGAATTTTATTACATGCTTTGTTACTGCAGGAATTTGTTAAGCATTGTATTCGTGGGATTTCATACAGAAAACTAGAATTCAAAATAACTCTACCCTTATCACTGCAGCATGACTCTTGGGTACAGTAACTGTCGTGTTATCATGTCCTGTGGTGTGGTGTGTCTGCTATCTCTGTTGTACCCTGTAAATGATGTAAGACTTCTTGGAAGCTTCATAACAGAATCCTTAGAACCTCTTCTTAGTCACACAACAGGGAATCAAAATGGTTGCTCTTACCTTCAAGACTTGAATTCTGAGTCATGCCAGCTATCATAGGTGTGAATATCTTGACCCTGCTTTTGTCAACTTCACAGTGAAGTTTTCTTGTATAAAATGTGCATTTACCTTTCTGATAGTGGACTTTTAATTGAAAGTCATAATAGTTTATTTTGAAACATTTTGGCCTTATTAAGCAGCTACAGTTTTGTAAGTAGTGTTTCATTGTTCATCTTCGCAATTAGTTTGTTCATTGTGAGACTACATATAGCTTTTTTTTAATTATTATTTTTTTGATCAAATCACACTTAAGGGCCAAGTTACAAAATTGGGGAGGGGGGGAAGGTTATGGAGGCAGTAGATGTGAGGGTAGGAGTTATTTCTCAGTTTAAATTCAGAAAGTGAGCCCTATTTTAATGTCATATCGAAGTACAACCAGTAACTTAGGAACAAAAAGACATACACAAAATATCTCAGCTCTTATACAAAGCAAGTTTCATGGATTATAGTCAGTGGGTCTACAAAACACATGCATTAGAATGAGATTTACCCAGGATTTGTGTGTATTGGAAAACACCATGTTCTGGCTTCATGCTTATAATGTAAAAAGTAGTGAAACTGGGCTGACTGGGGAGACAAAAAGTTAATGTGAAGTGTGGATGGTAAACCATTTTGAATGTGGTCACTTGGAATACCTTGTAGATCAGTGATAACCTGTAAGATGAATGTTACGGAGGCAGCTTATGAATTTTGAAGTGTGCTACTTAGAAATGTGGATGTGTCCATTAGTGACAGGCTTCGATGTTGAACATGCAAGTTCTACTAGAGAGTTAGTGGTATATATGTTAAAGGTTAAAAATTCAATTTGTTTGTGATGCTGTCTTGTTTCAAAGGACCATAGTGACTTAATTTTTAGGGTTAAGCATTCCAAGAAGCAAGCTATAACGCTTTGAAACGTCAGCAACTGTTTACCAGTTGACAACGTGTAGCGTCCCAGAAGACTGTTCTTCAGTAACACTACTGTGAGAACTCCAAATCTTGCAAGTGACAGGTTGCTTGGAGAAATTGTGTATATGTTTTCTGATTAAGCTTTTGTGGTTGTAAAACAATATAGACATTAGGTTACTTTACAGATAAAGCAGAAATCATTTTTATTAAACCTAGTTAGACTGTGTATAGCATTGACATGTGGCAGTAATGTAAACATGCCACTGTTGCGATAAAGGCACGTAATAATTGTATCAATATTTGAATACTGATAAGGTATCAGCATTGGTAAAGTCAAATATAACGAGAAAATTACTTTTCTGTCAGAAGTTATGGGCCCCTCATCCTCGAGTACTTGAAGCTGACAGCGATAAAGTTACACAAAATTAAGGAATGTTCAGCTGATGTTTGAGTTGTGTGAACTGGAGATGAAGGAAGGTATACTGTATTCATATAAAATTATAATATATGGCTTTAGGGAGAAAAGGTGAATTTACTGTACCATTAGCAGTGGATCAGGCATACTACACCTGTGATTTGAGTAGCTGAACCATACTTCATAGGCTTGAACTGATACATCCTGTTATGCTGTAATAGTGTTTAAACACAGTCACATAATTAGGAACTTGGCATAACAGTCACAGATTATCAATGTGTAATTTCTTTGTTTACCTGGTAGTGACACCTATCCATTACCTTTTCCCCAACAGAAGATTTTGATTAGAAATGTAATTTGTTGTACATTACAGTGCACTTTCAGAGTATGTTTAGTAGAACAACTTGTGTTCGTGTAGAATGGAGAACTTTCCATTATGCTGTTGTTTGTGTTGCTCAATACAAATAGTAACTCAAAGGATAATCATTTGTGGACATACTATGTGTACAGTGTTTGCATCAGGCATCATCATTGTAGTCCCTTAGCATGCTGTGTGTTATGATTTTATCATTGTGTGTGTGTCATTTTTTGTTTCAGAATTATGCCTGTGTAAGTTAGAATGTATATAGTGTGACTTGGAATTTAGTCACTGCATAGGCCATAAAGTTAAACTTCAGTGCAAACAAAATACACAATGACATAAGACACCATAATTTTCATTGTGGAACCTGGAATTCACAACATGCCACTCACAGCTGATTCTGATGCACCAGGTGTGGATTTGTTTTAATTCTGTTCAGTAATCATAAAGCTGCATGTTGAATAAGTTTAATTGTGAAAATAGTCAGCCATTAAATTTGTTAGACATATATAACAGTAAGTTTGAGTTTACCTGTCTGCTTTATTTTCATTGCACTGCTTAAAACTGGCCTTGATGTACTCCTTTAATAATTTGTCTGACCCCTGCTGTTCTTTCAAATTTGATTTTAGCTGAATCAGAGTCACTGCATATTAAGACTGTGATCTTGTTCATGTTAATTTGCGGGGTCACTGTGACCACTTACAAGCACTGTGTATTTCATTCACGTTGACTTACAGAGTTATTTCAACCCTTTGCAAGTGGTATGTGGATATATCAGTAAAGCACTTTGTGACAGGGAGTAAGTTTATGTTAAAATTTTGTGCTTTTTCTGGTAAAGTTTGATAGATTTATATTTGGTGTCACACTCTGTGATGTACGTAACACACTTGGCATGGTTGTAACTTACATCATGTCTCTTATAGCTTGCTTTTTCTAAATGTGGTGCTTATTTCAATTGTATTCAAAGATAAGGGTATGAGTTTTGGAATCATGCAAGGTGAGTCGTATATACATATATGTCATATCTTGTAAAATGTTCATTGTTTGGATTTTACATATCCTTCTTCAATCCTTTGTATTAGAGCATTTTGTCACTTGTTTTATGAATAGGACATAAAGAATAAAATTCCAGGACTCAGTTTATAAGAATTAATATACATGAAGTGAAAAATTAAAATTTTTTTTATTTTTCTTTGTGGGAATCTCTTGAATGCAACACACTTTTTACACTTTTCTGAAAGTTGCACAAAATGGTCGCTGACGGTGTGCAACAGACTGCATTTAACGTGGCAGTTACATTTATCTAGATGTCTTTGATGTCCTGAAATCTTCTTTCTTTGAGGGCAGTTTTCACTTTAGGGAATAAGAAAAATTGCCTGCCACGAGATCAAGTGAACAGGATGGTTGGCCTATCTGACCATGCTGTGATTCCCCAGGGAGCACTTTACCATTATGGTAGAATGAGCAAGGACACTGTTGTGCAAAAGGGACCAACTGCCTTTCTCTCAAAATTGTGGTCTCACTCTGGAAATCCCATTCAGCAATCTTTCCAGCATCTGTATATAGAATTCACTGTTCACTATTTTTCCATCAGGCACAATTTTTTTGTGTATTACTCCCTGTTTATGAAACAGAAAGATTAACATCGTTTTGATCATTGACTTTTGCAAGCAACACGCTTTCGGTCTCAGTGATGATTTTGTTTCCCACTCTGTGCTCTGACATCTTGTTTCCGGATTGTACAGAAACACCCAAAACTAACTACATGGAATGGAAGTGTGGATTGCTGTGACAGGTTGGAAAAACATTATGCTTATCTTCCTCTTCCCCAAATTGTCATGAAAAATACGACAGATCATCTCCTGTTTAATGCACAGTTGGTCCTCTGTCAATTTTAGGGTTATTCTTTGGTCTCTGGACACCAATTCACTAACTTTTGCAATTGTTTCTGGACTTTTAGTAATTGACATGTGCCTACTCCATGGACCATCTTCAGGGTCCACACCTCTCTTCCATGAATCTTTTAAACTATTCCAGACAGGTGTATGATCTTAAGGTGATTCATCCCCATTGTGCCTGTTAATCAAATATTTATTTCACAGAGCACAGTCATGCACAACACTACAGTGTAACTCAGTTAGGCTTAATATGTCATCCTCAGGCATCCTCTTTGTAAGAACCCTTCTTGGTCAAAACATTTTTGGCTAAAAATGGTTTTCAAAAAAGAAGAAGCCTGTTGATGCCTTATATTAAGTAGCAACTAGTAGCCTCATTGAGATTCACGGCAGTGATGTGCATGACTGTGTTCTGTGAAATAAATATGTGTGTATGAGATAGGGATTCATTTTTGTAAACAGTTTCAAGATCTCTTTGTGCTTCTGTAGCTGTTTTCCCAGGTTTGAAACAAAATTTAATGTTTGCTGGTTGCTCCTTGACAACATACAAAAACTCACCTTATACATGGGGCTGCTAAAGATGAACTGCTGAGCTATAACGTTAATTTCACTAATCCCTGTTGCAGTTATAACATGAGCTAACAGAAACCAACTGTGTTCATGAGCTAGAACATTTGTTTCACTAGCACATGATGAAGTCATAATGTGAACTGACACCAGCTACTAGTATATACAGTTTATGTGCCAAACCATACTTTTTGGATAGCATCAGCTTCACATCTTCATTGTTTGGCCTCCTAGGTCTATAAAATCCTCCAATTCTGATGGGAGTTTTCTATGTCCTATGCTTGGTCCGGGGTCTTCTGCTGTCAGACGTATTATAGACAGCTTGACCTGTTAGGAGGGAACAGTATTCTTCTATTACTGTATGTACTGCTGTCAATGCACTATAATTTTGCCTCTTGTTTTGTATGGGTGTGAAACTTGGTCGCTGACATTGCAGGAGGAAAGGAAGCTGAGGGTTTTTGAGAACATGGTTTTGAGGAGAATATTTGGACCTAGGAGAGACACGGTAACGGGGTAATGGAGGAGACTGCATAACGAGGAGCTAAATGATTTATACTCCTAACCCAATATTGTGCGGGTGATAAAATCGAGAAGAATGAGATGGGCTGGGCATGTGGCACGTATGGGTGAGGAAGGGGGGTGTATAGGGTCTTGGTGGGGAAACCGGAGGGAAGGAGACCACTGGGGAGACCTAGGCGTAGATGGGTGGATAATATTAGGGTGGATCTCCAGGAGGTGGGATGTGGGTATATGGAC
>Ga0123355_10018431_pt1 | contig 11071 bp, 7 predicted proteins | sample TergutEmb28metaG_3_FD_89872 | JGI IMG/M metagenome (GOLD analysis project Ga0123355, IMG submission 89872) | Embiratermes neotenicus P1 segment gut microbial communities from Petit-Saut dam, French Guiana - Emb289 P1 | ecosystem: Host-associated > Arthropoda: Insects > Digestive system > Gut ...
ATAGACCGTGCTCCGTCGTCCAGTTCGAGGCTGCTGGCTACCCACTCCATTCGCATCTTTCCCCTTCACTTCCCCTCCCGTGCGTCACCGTGTGCCATCAGATTCCGAACGCGCTATACCACATCCTGACCCCGATAAATAACAGTACACACTCCCGCACCACATTTTCATATCATTCTTTATGATATTGGTTTATACTTCTACCTGTGCTTTATTATTCAAAGTGGCGTCTCCCAGTCTGTTGCAGTTTCTATTTCCCCAGGGCCTACTACATGCCCCGCCTGTCTGACATACGTTCTTATTGCCATCATAGTAATGTTATTTGGAGAAGTCTGTCAGAAGGCCAGCCGCACGAGACCAACAGATATGTGAAACGTGCGGGTTGCTTTGCGATCAAAACTTTTCGTGTTGTAAGTGGAAGTACACGAAGGAGAAAATAGTGACAAATTGTGTGGGGTCTAACTGCACCAGCCAGTGTGCCTACGGTAGCTGAGCAGTTTCTGGGAAATGATGTTCGCTACTCTCTCTTTTTTCTTTTTCCTTACGTAATCTCTTTTTCTTGCGTTAAATTTCCAGCCAGGAGTTCCACAAACTAAATATGTAGATCTTCACGCTGTTTTCGGAGATGTTGGTTTAAAAATTTGCCCTGGCACCTCGACTGTGTACATAGATGTTGGTGGCTTGACCGTGTCCTTCCTGAAGAGTGCCTGGAAACCAATTCGGTTCTTATAATAAAACCAACTAGATGCACTAATTTCTCAAATTTATTTTTGGAATGAAATTTTACATGTTTCGGACATTTCCTCTGCTTAACATCGGGAGTTTTTCACTGTACACACAGCAATGGTATATGTCATACAGGTTTGCTGACAGCTTGCGAGCAGGATCAGGACATAACTGCAGTTCCTTCCTCATCCTGATCAAATGCCCTCTGAATGTTCTTATGCTTATAATAAAACAAACTAGATGTGCTAATTCCTCAAATTTATTTTTTAAATAAAACTCTACGTGTTTCGGACAGTTCCTCTGTCCATCATCAGGAGTTAATTCACTGTACACACAGCAATGGAACGTCCTGATCCTGCTCGCAAGCTGTCAGCAAACCAGTATGACATATACCATTGCTGTGTTTACGATAAAAAAACTCCTGATGATGGACAGAGGAACTTCCCGAAACATGTAGAATTTTATTCCAAAAATAAATTTGAGGAATTAGTGCATCTAGTTGGTTTTATTATAAGCATAAGAACATTCAGAGGGCATTTGACCAGGAAGAGGACGGAACTGCAGTTACGCCCTGATCCTGCTCGCAAGCTGTCAGCAAACCCGTATGACATATACTATCGCTGTGTGTACAGTTAAAAACTCCCGATGATGGGCAGAGGAACTGTAGGAAACATGTAGAGTTTTATTTCACAAATAAATTTGAGAAATTAGTGCATCTAGTTGGTTTTATTATTAGAATTTATCACGATGCACCGTCACCTGAACGTCAAAAAGCAAGTCACATTATGGCACTGCAGCTGCCTTCCACGATAGTCTAAGAATTTCTGTGTTTCGTTGAGTAAATCAAAATTAAATGAGAGTAATTTTTTGTGCCCTTTATAAATGTTGTTATTTTCTGTATTCATTTAGCAGTTTGTCTTACGACAGGTCCAAAGCCTCTTCCAAAGCGAGCTCTCCACATAGTGCGGTCTAGAGCTTCCTCCTTCAAATGTGAGTATCCTTTCTTTCCCCTAAGGTCAGCCAGTAGCTTCCTACGTCTCCTTTCTCGTCTTCCTGTCACTTCTATATCACCTTTTATCTTTCCTTGAATAACCCGCTGTAGAAGGAAATTTCTACGCGAAATGTGAATTTTCGGTGTACCGACAGGCCAATACTGAACTGGTCGTGCGAAATAGACGATCGTGAATGGAGCGAATCACGGTAGACCTTACTAGTCTGTCTCTCTGTCTGTCTGAACATCAGCAATTTTTTCTTGTCTGTTCACCAGATTTATATTTCAGATGTGGTCATTTTGTGACATCAAATAGTGTAACTAGCTGTGAACGTAGGTAATGGCAGTATATGAATTTGTTCTTGCCATGTAGACGGATGGGAGAGTGGAGATACAGCGCCCCGCATTTTTAACCTGAGCACTAGACAGCTTCTCGTTTTGGCCGCTTGATCTCCGATACCCACTGGAGAAGGGGCTAGATGGGCCGTGGAACCTGTCTGAACACAGTTCACAAACAAACAGAACATGCCGTTCTGGGGGACGGAACTTCTTGAGAACTTCCGTAAAAAGAGTAGTCATATAGGTAAGGTCACCGTTTGGGTTGCCATATCCAGCCAGAGCCTAATCGGCTCAGTGTTTTTGAATGAAATGATGAACTGTAAGCGACATTTTCTTGCCGCTACTTATGGCCAATGGCTTGTCTCTGCAGAAGCAGCTGTTTATGCTAGATGGTGTCACGCCGCCTAGTATAAACGTCGTGCTAGGCTTCTTTTAAAATGTTTTTGACCTTCACGTCGTGTCAAACCGCTGTCCGGCTCGTCACAATTGCGACAACTTTTGGCCACCTCAGAGCCCTGACCTGAATCTTCGTGACTTCTCTTTGTGGGCTGTCCTGACGGAGAAGCTGTTCCCACGAAAACCGTCTAATGAATCTGAGGCAAGAGGAATGCTCTTTGAGTTGTGCAGAGGTACTGAGGAAGACTTGTGTCACCGTGTGTTTACGAACACATGTCCTCGATGTCAACAAGTTACTCGAAGAAAGTGTGGCCACATCGAGCACATACTGACGCAGAAACATTTACGCAGGAGCCTGAGCAAAATATATGAATTTCTTAGCGGATAAGCAGCATATATACATTTTTTAATAATACATTTCCGTTTGTCAAATATTTGGGCATCACCCTGCTGAACAATGTCTTGCCGTTGCTAAGAGTCGAACCAAGATCTCTCGAACCTTCGGTCCGTGTCGAGTGACTATACCGACAGGTTTGTCCTGTTTGCTTTGGAGTGGTTAATTGAGAATCACTTGGGAGGAATTTGGAAGGAAATGGTGTAGGTTAAATATCGGGCACTATAAAGGGGGGAGCGAGGGAGGAAAAAGCATGATTAGTCTCAGCCAAAGTAACCATTTCCCAGGCCGGGATATGAGACCGGCGTCTCCAGAGCACGAAGCAGGAATTCAGCGCTTCGTAGAGAGACGCTCGGTGTTTCGGGTCGATTTTGATGATCCGTCTAACTCTTCCCGGCTCTTACACCTATCTAACTGTAAGTATTTTAAATGTGTAAGGTGCTGTGGGTTGGCAGCTGTCAGGGGATAATGGCGGTTATTGTGAGATCCACTCTATAGTGGTACGCTACGGTGGTTTCCAGTCAGGATAATTCACGAAAGCAACTCCCTGGTACTGGCTTACTTTCTTGATCGTGCAGCGCTGTTAGTGGAACAGTGTGCTATGTCCGCGTGCTGTTGAGCAGATCCATACAGCACAGTCGTTGTTTGAGAGACTGACAGATTACTAGCCAGTACTTCACACCAGCCCGTCACTTATTCCTGTTCTGTGCCTAACGTCACTTGTTCCTGTTCTGTGCCTAACGTCACTTGTTCGTGTTCTGTGCCTGACGTCACTTATTCCTGTTCTGTGCCTGACGTCGCGTGTTCCTGTTCTGTGCCTGACGGACGCAGTCGAAGACATAACAGCATATTTCCTGATGTACGTTTCATATCCGACCGCTTATGTGTAGATTTTTCCAGCGGCCACTTTTCAGCCAGGTTTCCCCGACCAAAACCTGTATGCATTTGCCTTATCCCCAGTTACTTGCTTATTTACTGACTTACTCCATGGAGCAGAGTCCTTCTTGAGAAGCTAACCGGTTTTCAGCTAGTCAAGAAGTTTCCCACATTTTATGGAACCTGAAGGTTCATTACCGCATTCACAAATGCCCGCCACCTGTCCCTATCCAGAGCCGCCTCGATCCAGTTCATACCCCCACATCCCACGTCCTGAAGATCCATCGCAATATTTTCCTCTCGTCTATGTCTGGGTCTCCCATGTGGTCTCTTTCCTTCAGGTTCCCCCACCAAAACCTTGTATACGCATCTTCTCTTCCCCATACGCGCCACATGCCCCGCCCATCTCATTCTTCTCGATTTTATCACCCGAACAATATTGGGTGAGGAGTACAGATCATTAAGCTCCTCATTATGTAGTTTCCTCCATTCGCCTGTCACCTTGTCCATCCCAGGCCCATATCTCCTCAGCACCCTATTCTCAAACACCCTCAGTCTGCGTTCCTCCCGCAATGTCAGCGACCAAGTTTAACACCCATATACAACAACAGGCAAAGTTATAGTTTTGTATATCTTAATATTTAAATTTTTGGATAGCAAACCGGAAGACAAAATATCCTGCACCGAATGTAGCAAGCATTCCCTGCATTCAGTCTGCCTTTAATTTGTTCCTGACCTTATGCCCAGTGCCTTCCAATATTTAACAATTGCTACGTCATCCAAGTGATCTGTTGCGTCAGGGGTTTCCTAACAGAATTTTGCGTATTTCCCTTACCGCTCCCATGTGTACTGCATGCCCTAAATGTTTCTACCAATTTGCTTGGATCTTCGTATAGCATTGGTGAAGAGTACAAATAATGAAGTTCTTCACCTGCCACATGTTTCTCCCACCGTCATACATCCAGGCATTCTGTTTGCTGCATGCCCTAAACGTTTCTACCAATTTGTTTGGATCTTCTTATAGCATTGGTGAAGAGTACAAGTTATGAAGTTCTTCTCCTGCCACATGTTTCTCCCACCGTCATACATCCAGGCATTCTGTTTGCTGCATGCCCTAAACGTTTCTACCAATCTGTTTGGATCTTCTTATAGCATTGGTGAAGAGTACAAATTATGAAGTTCTTCTCCTGCCACATGTTTCTCCCACCGTCATACATCCAGGCATTCTGTCCGCATACCGTAGAGGCCAGTGCTTTAAAGCGAGATACCGTTTGCGTATCGTTAGGAGGGTCAATTTAATTTAGAATGTAGTTAGACCCAGGGCCATAGAGTGGAAAGTTGTGTCAGTGAAGGTAAACCATTCTGGCGTGTTATGAAGCTGTGCTCTCTTGCTGCTGGGCTGATGGTGGTGTTGATCAGTGTAATTGAGCGCCATCCATGACGCTCCAGTAATCTGCTCCACAAGTCCACAGCTGTCCAACCAATAACTGAGGTGCAGGTTGCCCCGAAATGTTCTGTCGCAGACTAGAATTTGAAGCTTTGCGTGATGAGGAAATGGTAATAAATGACAAATCGACTTCGTATTGAAACTTTACTTGTGCCTAGGGGTAAGTGTAGATAATGTTTATCGTGACTGTCAAGTGGAATGTGCGTGCATCTGCAATGGGAGCAACATGAGTGGCACGTTGAATTTTTGTCTTGACGTCTCAGAAAAATGCCTTTGCTGTTGGTATCGGACGCTGTTTTTCCGCCGATAAAGCGACCGTGGTGTTAAGCTGACCACTGGCTCTAATGCCGATGTTAAGAATGTATGGAGGTATATCTCCACTTCGTGTCGTGTTTTTTATTCAGCTTAGAGACAGCGTGGGGCACGCGGTGGCGCAGTTGGTTGAGGCACTGCGCTGCAAGCCGGAATGCCGCGGGTTCGATTCCCGATGGTGTCATTGGAATTTTTCATTGACATGATCCTTCCGGCCGCACTATGGCTCTGGGGTCGACTCAGCCTCTAACAGAAATGAGTACCAGGAATACTTCCTGGGGGTGAAGGCGGACGGTGCACAGGGCTGACAACCTTACCATCTTCATGTGCCGATTGTCTTGAAATCTGGGAGCCCCAACCTCCTGGAACCCTCTGGGCCTGTCCAAGCCGCTAATGGGATTACTAAACTTTCACGGACATTGTGCCTTTACCCCATTAACCTGCCCCTTCCATTAAACCTCTTCGCTTAAGGGTTTCCGCCTCCTTTTTTTGTGGGCATTTTTCAACTCCGACTTGAGTTATTCATGCGCCAGGCGGGTCGTCCGTCTTGATTCGATTCTCCGCACAATGTGTAGTGAAGTGTACAAATTGTGAAGGTGCGTGTTAAGCTCTTTTATTGAATTTCCTGTCACTCGGAACATGCCAGCTATAACGATATAATAGTAACAACGATATGAACAATAGCTTGCTGCGCCATGGACGTGCCTTCAGCAGTGAGCTGCGTCATTTTGCCTTGCGCTGCTTTTGCACGGGTCGTTGCAATCTGTCGGCTCATTGCCAATCCCACTGTTCCTGTCTGGGCTACACTCGATTCCACCGACACTTTAGCTCTCATTGTTTTTGGCTTCTAGACTGAATTTGTAACGCGTTTCTTATCTGTTTCGACTGGCCTGATTTTGTCGATGGCTCTAAGTTTCCCTAGCGAGCCGAAGCTGTTGGCCTATCCAGGCAGACTCGTGTGTATGGTGGCGCATAGACTTGCCCTAGCTGCGTGGCTTGTCTCCCTGCACCACAATTTGAATTAAACCGTTTTTAGAATTTTCAGTTCGTATTTCGTTGAAAACACACTGCATCTTCATTACAAAGACCTACCCGTCAGTGATGTTTATGGAAATGGTCGCTGTTTATCATGTATCGTACGGAATACATGAATATATTGTGTGGACAAACTGCGGAGGGATCAGAGAGGGACGGCAGTAGAGACTGGCGCTGACTTCAAACGGCTAACAGCTTGGAAGCCGCCCTGAATTTTCATTTTCTTCGTGTTTGTTGGCAATAAGTGATCAGATATCAAAGATAAAAGGCGAATAACTGCAGAATAAAAACCAACTAGATGCCACTTATTATTTCACTGTACTTCTTATAGGCTCAACATGTTTCGGGCATTACTATGCCCATCATCAGGAGCTCGCGACTATAATGTTGATTACCACATTTGTCGTTTCGTTCTTGGTTTGCTCTAGGTTGGAGGTCCGGATAACACGGATAAAACCAAGAACGAAACGACCAATGTGGTAATCAACATTATAGTCGCGAGCTCCTGATGATGGGCATAATAGTGCTCGAAACATGTTGAGTCTATAAGAAGTACAATAAAATAATAAGTGGCATCTATTTGGTTTTTATTCTTCAGTTATCACAATGATGCACGGTCCAACAAACATCAAATAAAAGGTGAAGTTTTCCCTGCCGAAGCTATGAAGGCATATAGGGGGAGCAGAGGTATAGCTCCACTCATTCTTAACCTCGGCGATAGATGAGACGAACTGTGAACGTCATGCCTTGGCTGCTTTATTCCTGGGAATTAACTCTGGCCCCCCAGTGAATTGGAGGCTGGGTGGGCCCCAGAATCGGTCTGCTTATTTCGGTGGACAGGGAATTCCTCGTGAACGGTGTGAAAGTATGTGGGAGAGTTTGGGTACAGCTCCGCACATTCTTAACCTCAACACCAGGTGGACGTGAGTGTTCAGCTCCACCGTTCGATCAGTTGACTAACTCCCTCCACTGGATAGAATGCTTGTAGGACCCACAATTATACTGGACGTTTTGGAGAGGAGCTGTTTGTGAATGTCACGTGGAGACGTCATAGACTGACGGCCTGCCGATTTACAATAAAGGATTGTATTTGTGCTTTTGAAATTACAAAATTGGAGACAGTTCACTGCGTTGCTTGTATCTGGCAACTTGACTGTTTTGTTCACCAACGAATTGCTTGTTGAAATAATGCAGTTCAGTGTGTCATAAATACAGTGGCGTATGCTAGAACGAACGTAATTGATTCTAGAACCTCTTTCGTTATAGCATCTGTTCGTTCTAGCATACTTACATACTTACTTACTCTATGGTGCAGAGTCCTTCTTGAGAAGCTAACTGGTCTGCAGCTAGTCAAGAAATTCCCCGCATTTCACGGAACCCGAAGTTTCATTACCGCACACACAAGCTTCCGCCACCTGTCTCTATCCTGGGCCAGCCCAATGCAGTCCATATACCCACATCCCACCTCCTGGAGATCCGTCCTAATATCCACCCATCTACGCCTAGGTCTCCCCAGTGGTCTCCTTCCCTCTGGTTTCCCCACCAACACCCTATACACCCCCCTCTCCTCACCAATACGCGCCATATGCCCAGCCCATCTAATTTTTGTCGATTTTATCACCCGCACAATATTGGGTGAGGAGTACAAATCATTTAGCTCGTTATGCAATATCTTCGTTATCCCTAAATACATATATTTGAATGTATGCTATAGCTTCATTCTAGCATACATTGAAATATGTGTATTTTTAGGGGTAATCCGTTCCAGTCTCACAGCCTAGAGGAAAGTTAACATGCAACAAAACCATTTAGACAGGAAAAATGTAACACAAAATAAAAAAAATATAAGTGTAAAAATTATATAAAATTGATGTATATAACTTTTATACACTGTACAGATAAACAGATAACTGAACTGAACTGATAACTGAACCTTACAGACGATAACAAAGACGATGACTGACGCTCTAATGAAAGCGGGAAGGCCGACATTTCATGCGCACGCGCGTGCTACGTCGGCCGATAGTGTTCTTTCGCGTTCGTTGTAGCAACTGTTTGTATTGATAAAAAACTGTTCGTTTTAGCATTCGTTCGTTGTAGCATCGTTCGATGTAGAATACCCCACTGCATATCGAACGAAACGTTCGGTAGAAAAGAAACGTCTGAATTTCTTTCCGGAACTTCTTCTTACTGTTTTCTGCAAATCCATAGGGTAACTGAAAACTCAAGAAAGGTTACGGAACATCCTGTGTTAATTTGCACCGCTCTGTTTACAAAGAACGGCATGGGACTAATGGCTTCCACTTTCAAATGTTGTGGGAAGCTTGCATGTAAGGGATAGCGGACGGTAAGCCGTTCATTTGTTACTTTTTGTTGCAGACAAGCGCCGCTGAACGGACGCTGCAGTAACAAGTGAGGTTCTGAGAGCGATTCACAGTTCTGCGCAGGTAAGTAGAACGCTATTTGCTGCAGAAAACGAGCTACTTGGTGTCATTTACAAACGTTTTGTTTTCTGGCTCTCTTGACGCGGGCAGCACTGGGTAATGTTCTGCTGCTGGGTGTTTCCTCTGTTGGTGATAAAGTCAGGGTTTTGTGAGAGGTTGCCAGCTCGTCTGAGGCCTGTTTATTTTTCGAGTTAGCGAAAAGAAATTCACTGTGCTTCCTAATATCGAGACACCTTTTCAGTTTCTTTCATGTGTATTTTTTCATCTTCATTCAAACCCAAAAGAATTTCTTCACCATACAATGGTTTTCTTTCACCCAAAACTTTATCCACTCTTTATCTTCCACTATGAGTCCATGGTTATACAGGCTTCGTCTCCATCCATCCATCTTTTCTCGTTGTTGTCCCTTTCTTCCTGTTCTCTGTGTTTCCCATTCCTCAATTCTGTGTGGCGATCTGTTTCCTGGAATTCAGTTCACGTGTACAAACCAGTGCCGCTTTCTTAAATTCTAATACAGGGTGAGCCATTTCGTGCTTGACCTAGAAGCGGCTGCCCGACGCGCCGCCTGCGTTAAGTCGTATGCCTTCTGTCGGGAGGGAGAGTTAACAATCGGTGCAGGTAGTTGCACAAAACATCGAACTGGTAATAAAGTCTTAATAAAAACTTACAAGGGCTACAATAAATGCTGAAAACATTGTCCTTCTGACCATATCCTCTCAATACAGCTGCGGAGAACGTCGTTAAATTTCTTGGAGTTCTTCCCCGGATATTGTTGAAATCATATGGCGAATGTTTTTTTTTATAGTTCTTCCAGAGTGTGCGGGTTTGTTTTATACGCTTCATCTTTTAACCTTTTGGCGCCCGAATTATTTTTTTTTAAATTTTAGCACACCCTGTATATAAAATGTTAATAAAACAGGAACCAAATATGTTAGAATTATGAAACAAACTGCATTTTGAAGAGAAAAAAGGAGAGTATATACCATGTTTAAAATATTCAGTACCTGCATTTGTTGAATAAATATATAAAATGCAACGTTTAGAGGTTAGCGGTGCATACGACCACTATAGGGGTCGTTAGACGTCAAAGGGTTAAAATTCCCCACTCGTCGGTCAAACAGTAAGTGATCTATCCTGTATAACATTCCATACGTCCATGGTTGCTCTGATAGTGTCATTTCGAACCTTGTTTTATCTTGATTTCCTTGGTATTATAACTTGTGCTAATAAGTAACAATTCTCTTCATCTTCTTCCTTTCTACAATGACTGATTGTTACAGCGGTTAAGATTACGGTACTTTGGTATGTGACGCCGTGTAGTTTGTTAGATGTTCAGGTACCAACATACGACAGGAACATGCAGGATGTCTTTTTAAGAACTTTATCCATGATAATTTTCATCGGGGAGAACCAGCCTGACACGACGCTACAAAAACCGGACCAGAACAACCACAAGGTTTTATTTTACACGTAGTGGATTCAGATATAACGGAAGGGTAACTCTGCTCTCACAACACAACACGCAACGGATCCGGGACACAACGAATAAGCACCCAGCTTGTTTCCAATCCCAACATAAGGTGGACCCATACAACTCACCCAATTGGAAATAAAGTGAATATAAGTAGCCACACCTGACCGCCAATTAAAATACATTGGTCAACACGGACTACCGTGAGAGGCTGTAACACACACGTCCCACCGCACCGAGTGAATGTACAGTAACAACCATATCCAATGAGCACTCTTAGGGCGCAACACCTATTCAAAGTGTCAAATACCTATTCATGTTTTAACCTCTTTTAACTAGACACTGTACGTTTCACAATTTATTCAGTATCATATTTTATCTACGTCCACAAATGTAAATATTCGGATCGCAATATCTAAAACAGCACCTGAGACTTACTATGCTTAAGGCCTGATGATGATCTGTTAACAGGTCGAAGCATGTAGCCTATATACTTACTTACTCCATGGTGCAGAGCCCTTCTTGAGAAGCTAACTGGTTTGCAGCTAGTCCAGAAATTCCCCGCATTTCACGGAACCCGAAGGTTCATTACCGCACTCACAAGCGTCCGCCACCTGTCTCTATCCTGGGCCAGCCCAAT
>Ga0123355_10018432_pt1 | contig 11070 bp, 7 predicted proteins | sample TergutEmb28metaG_3_FD_89872 | JGI IMG/M metagenome (GOLD analysis project Ga0123355, IMG submission 89872) | Embiratermes neotenicus P1 segment gut microbial communities from Petit-Saut dam, French Guiana - Emb289 P1 | ecosystem: Host-associated > Arthropoda: Insects > Digestive system > Gut ...
CCTACGTACCTACCTACCTACCTACCTACCTACCTACCTACCTACCTACCTACCTACCTACCTACCTACCTACCTACCTACCTACCTACATACCTACGTACCTACCTACCTACCTACCTACTACCTACCTACCTACCTACGTACCTACGTACCTACCTACCTACCTACCTACCTATGTACCTACCTACCTACCTACCTACCTACGTACTTACTTACTTACTTACTTACTTACTTACTTACTTACTTACTTACTTACTTACTTACTTACTTAGTTACTTACTTACTTACTTACTTATTTCAATTTCAGAGAAATGCTCAGTAGGGAGGATGTGGAAGTGCAAACCTCATCACTCAGAATCTTGCAAGACCAAAAACCAACAAATTCGTGTTGTGGCAGCAAGATCTAATTGACAAATTTGAGACAAGGAAACAAATGAATGATAACAACAGCTTTATATACAAAAAAGAAGAGATTTGAAGAATGAATAAACAAATAACTCTTAGGTAAATTCTGGAAATCATGTCACTGTTGAGGGCAGGAAGAAAATGTATTTTACACTCGTGGTTTTTTTTTGTAAGCAGATACGCACACTTTTAAAAGTACTTTTAGAATTGGCTTTGTTTAATACAAGTAAATATATTAACCAGTTTGAGAAGAGAAAATATGAGGAAGTGTTGACATGGGTATGAAACATTTCTCAAATGTTAATTATATTCTTTGGTGTGCATCTGTAAAAACAGAATAATGGCTGATTATTGAGTTTTAATAGCAGTATTTAGCATTTTATGTACTTGGTATGAATGTACAGTCTGTAAATACAAATTTCCAAAACAACGATTACAGTAAGCAAAACAAGGTTTTCTATTTTAAATTATGAAACAAAAGACATGAACCTACATACAAATTTCTACAAACTTGTGTACCTGTAGTAATGAACTTTTTCACAAAGAATATAAAGAGAAATGTCATGTACAGTGGATTTTATTTACCAATATTTATTTTTGTGTGCAAGTTTCAGGTTGTAACTCATTCATGAATGATCTAACTCTTGCTAAAACTGTGTAATGAACTGATAAGGTGGAAGAGGAAATAACTTCTTTTCACTAACTTTCTTCCAATTGTGTAACTTCATTGTTGAAATCACTTCTAAGTTGTATGTACTTTAACATCCTGAAATTCAGTATATGAGGTTTCTTCCAGTGTTTCTATTACAGAAGTTTCGGTGTTCAAGAAGATGCATTCTATTAATACAAGTACTATATTACCATGGGGACTGCGGTAGCACAGTGGTTAAGGTACTGTGCTACAAGTCGGACGGTCGCTGGTTCAATTCCAGATGGTGTCATTGAAATTTTTCATTGACATAATCCTTCCTATCGCACTATGGCCCTGGGGTCGACTCAGCCTCTAACAGAAATGAGTACCAGGAGCATTTCTTGGGGGTAAAGGCGGCCGGTGCGTAAGGCTGACAACCTTACCACCATCCTGTGCTGTTGTCATGTAATCTGGGAACCTTAATTTCCTGGAACCCTCTGGGCCTGTAATGGGACTGATTTACCTTTACCTTTATTGTATTACCATATTTACCTGAATACAGGACGACTCAAATCTAAGATGAATGCCCAAAAAGCACGTTTGCCAAGGGAAAATGTATTTACCCCAGTCTAAGACGACTCCCCCACAAAAAAAAACTGCTAAGAAAAATTATTTTACTATTAATTGCATACATAAAATACATAAAGCATGCCAGATTTTATCTAAATTTTCCAGTCAGTTTATCATTGTCTCTGTCTTCACAGTTGGTGTCTTCTTCTTTCCAACACTCACTCCTAACATTTCCATCCTCTTCATTGCCATTCCACAATGTACCGTCATCAGTCCCATCCACTGCACTAGAAATACCAGCACTGCCTAAAACTTTTCTCACTCAGTTCTGGTGAGATGTGTTGCCATGCTGTTATGATCCACACTGACTAAATAGTACATTTTTACATATGTTGGTTTATAAACTTACTTGAACCTACAAAGATTCACAGTTTTCTCCACAGATGGTGCTAGTGGTGCTAAGAATTTAAATACATTTGTTTAGGATTTTTTATCATGTCTGTGGTCTGCTCAGTCAGAGATAATTGCTCCTTTTATGGTTTTCAATTTGTGGACGGGTCCAGGTTTTATGTTTTGGGTCTTGTTTATTTTTAATTTTTCAATACAGTGATACCTCGGCTAACGAAGATAATTCGTTTCGGAATCACATTCGTTAGCCAAAATCTTCGTTAGCCGAAACGAGCTCCTGGAATGGCCCGACCGTTCATGTTTGCTGCTTTATGTTAGCATGCGCATCCACTAAAACATTCATTAGCCGAATCCATATTCGTTAGCTAAGTCCAAAAAACAGCGAAAAAAATCTTCATTAGCCGAAAAATTCGTTAGCTGGGTCACTCGTTAGTCGAGGTATCACTGTGTATATTTTCCCATTACTACCCTTCAACTAGATCTATTCTCAGTAGCATGTCTTAACAGGTTACTGTTTCTGTGGTGCCCATTGATTGAGAATAGCTCAATATAAGGCGTCAACCAGGTTAGGTGCTTTTTTGCCTGAAAACAGAAACAGAACCCACTTCTGAAACATCAGGCTTCTTTAAAAAATTAGATGATGGACAAAGTCCCCCCCCCCAAAAAAAAATAGTGTCAGTTAACTTTCCTCATGCTGTGTTCTCCCTTTTGGATTTCTTTATCCTTCAAGCTGGGGCTGATAGGTCGCCCCGAAACACTGGTGCGAAATTACCACTCTATGCTGCAAAATATCTCACTAGAGTGCAGACATGATATTGTGATGCAGGACTTGGATTGGCTCTGCATGGTCTGTTTCAGAGCAATCCACTTTAGCGTGGTCTGGTTCGGCTCTTCATATGCGAATTTAAAATGACCTCATATATTTAAGCCCCAAGTTTAAGGGGGGAAATTGTCTTGCATTACTGTAAATACAGTAACTGATTTTTTTTTTTTTTTCTGATTATATGACCTGGAGGTAGGTGTTACACAAAATACCTATGTAGCTACTGCAGAGAAGAATGATGCTAGTAGTGGACTGGGATGGTAGAGAGGGGCCATGAGGGGACCACACAGCTAAGAATATGAAGATTTATACCTGACTAATAGCACTGCCAAACAGTACAAGTTACAAGACATTCACTGTGCTGTCACTAAACCTTATAGCTGGCATGGTATGCTGAGAATTCTGTGAGTGGACACCCTCTGTCCTTCAGTGTATCTGTTATTGGTGCTTGAGCCCACTGCCTTCGCAGTTAAGCTGGCTATTTACAAGGTTGAAAGATACAAATCACCAGGAACTGTTCATATTCTGATAGATTTGATTCCATCAGGAGGTAAAAACATATGTGCTATATATTTATTAGTTCTACTAGGGATAAGGAAGAACTGCATTAACTGTGGAGGAAGTCTTAATTATTGTGTCTACTTGTAAGAAGGGTGATAGAAATGACTGTAATAATTTCTGTGGTGCACCACCATTATCGACCTCATACAGAATTATATCCAGCACTACTCTGACAAGGTTAACTCCATATATGAAAGACATTTTAGTCTGTACACCTCATTGTGCTCCAGAGATAATATAGACAGAATGATTTACATAGTCTGCGTAACGTATCACCGTATTTTGTTCTCTCCTCCTCTGCACAGTAATCAAAATGGAGAACTGTTCTGCAGAACATAGAGTATGTCCCAGGACTTACAGGCCAATAGTTCAGGTTTTACATAGTAATTTGAAAGGTACTTTTTAGTCAGAAATGTCACTTTCACATGGGCTTGATTTGCAACAATTCAGGAGCTATGAGCTTTTATAATACGTCAAATAACATGGAAAGGAGAGAAGTACAGTGTGCATTTATTGAGACTGGGCATTAAAATGTACAGTTATGGATACATGCTTCGCTATTTGTGCAAGTGTTTGAAGGTTGCTTTCATCTGTGTGACCCATGTGATCAGCAAACATCATCTTTTGAAACACTGCAGTGTTACTGACACGTCTTGCAGTGCTGAGAATTAGCCAGACTATTTTTTTCTCTTGTGTTCATTTTGTATGCATACCCCACAAGTTTCTTGCATCCCACAAATGATAATGAAATGTGTTCATATCTGGTGACTTTGGTGGCCAATTCTGAAACTTCTGCAACCGATTCATCAGTTAGGGAATTGCTGATTCATATACTATCTGATGACCTGGCTGGAATGATGGGGTGATTCATCACGGTGGTACTAAAAGTAAAGTGATACCGTTACAGGCCCGGTGTGGCCCAGAGGGTGGGTAGAGGTATAGCTCTACTTTTCCATAACTGTGGCACTAGAAGGGGGTTAGTGGTCAGCAGCACGCCCCAGCCGCACTTTACCCTCGGGAAAGATCCGGTACCCATTGTACAGGAGGCTGGGTGGGCCCCAGGGCTGGTCTGGACGGGTGGAAAATCTTGTCCCCACCGGGATTCGATCCCCGGACCGTCCAGCCCGTAGTCAGTCGCGATACCGACTGAGCTACCCGGCCCACCACAATGGTAATACATCTGACATATTCATAGAGGACTATTCTCTGAGAGGGTTGGCAGTTCATTTTGCAAATGTTGGTATAAATGTGACCTGTTAGATGTTGTGGGAAAATGGAAGGTCCAATGGGCTGGTCATGAATGACACAACACCATATATTCACACATTCACAGCAAGGCAAGTTTATATTTCCTTTGAACAGTTCCATTTGGATTATCATAATACTATAAATGAGAGTGTCTTATGTTGTTCATTCGACTGCAGATAAAATGTGCCTGCTAAGTATATAAAGTTATTAATCATAAGAGAGTTAGCATTAATACAGAGGCAGAATTCTAGACAGCTCTCCATGTCTGCATGTTCACGATGCAGAATATGTTGGGGTATGGTGTTTGAAAATTGGACCATGAAAGCAAGAGACACAAGAAGAATAATAGCAGCAGGGATGAAATATGTGAGAAAAACAGCAAGATACACTGGGACAGATTATAAAACAGATACGTGGATTGCAAAGGAATTAACATAATCCCAGTTTTGGACAAAACACAGTAATAAAGAAGAAATTGGATACAACATAAAAACAGAATGATTTGTAATAGATTGCTGTGAATTCTAAAAAGCTGAAGTCCAACAGGCAGAAGGAGCCAGGGGAGACTATTGAAAAGACTTATGGATATGTGGGAAACTGGAACAAGTCAACAAGTGGTCCAATTCCATAACAGCTGGATGATGGTGCTGATGATAAGGATAAAATCCTTCTGTATGTAACAGTCTCAAGACTCTCTTGTGCAAAAAAGTGAGGTGGGCAGAAGTTTTTTGTGTATTAGTGTGTGAAATTCACTGTGCAGTGTCAATAATGTTTCCCTCTTTCTCTATATATTGTTGTACTTGATGTTCAATATGGCAGTTTACACTCGGAAAGGACAACTTTTCTCCACAGGTATTGATGAACACATGTTGGTTGGGGTTTTGTCTTCTAGGATATCATTGCCAGTATTCTTCAACACCATCAGTGGCATTGCCATTGCAAAACCCATATATAGAGAGTCTATCGGCATATAGTTTATGCACAAAAAACATGTTTACAGTTATTTCTCATTGTACACTTACCACAGCATGATTTGTCTGCACTGTTTGCTGGCTGATCTACTGCTGCCATTTTTACAACTACATACACAACCCCTACAGTGCAGCTCCTGCTAACTCAGAAACTACCAAATACGACCCATGCATGAATGACATTTGTGACTTAAATTGCCATTAGATCCTGCAGTACTGAACTTCAAGTTCTCTCCACTGTTTCTATCTTGACAAAATTGTTGGGATCATCAGTATGGGTTTCAATTAAATAGTTCATAGGTTCGGAATATATTGTGCCTTTGCTTTTGAATATGGTACAACAGTATATTATATCATATCGTATCATATCATATATATCATTTCATGTCCTGTCATATCATCATATCATATATCATATCATTTATTTTCCTTCTGTAAATCCGTACAGGATTACATAATCCATATGGATATGGAAATCATCATATCTGTTGGGATTAAGGGGTGACATCAACACTGTGTACAGCAGTCACATGGTTATTTGGTGTAACAAATATAATAAAATGGGACAATGCAAATTGTTTACGGTAATAAAATGTAATGAGGATAGAAATAAAAATTGTAAGTGAAAGTAAAGATAAAAATAAAAATAGTGGGGTAAGTTAGAAGCAATTAGAGGTACTCTTTAAGTAAGAAATTTTCCTTCGTTACACTACCTGTTTGCCTAGGTCCAACTGAAAGCAGACCGATTGAAATTGAATGGGTCACGTGGCTTTCTGAACTACACCAGTGATGTTAATTTACGGGGCTTGAACATAAATAATGTGAGGGAAAACACAGAAGCCTTCATACTCTATAGTAAGGCGGTTAGTCTAAAAGTAAATGCTTAGAAAACTTCATGTCTCATAAAAAAATGCAGGACAAATTTGCAACTTAAAGATAGCCAGTAAGTCCTTTGAAAATGTGATAATGTTGCAATATTTGAGAAGAACATGATTAAATAAATGTTGCCTGTATGAAGAAATTAAGAACAGATAAAATTCAGGGATTACCTGCTACCATTCAGTGAGGAATCTCTTGTGTTTCCATTTGCTATTTGAAAACTTACAGATTAAATAATAGCCAACTATAGTTTTCCATGTTGGTTTATTAGGGTGTGAAATTTGGTCTCTAGCAATAATGGAAGAATACTGGGTGAGTGTTTATAATAGGTTGCTGAGGAAAATATCTGGGTCTGTGTGGGAGGAAATAACAGATGGCTGCAGAAAACTGCGTGATGAGGGACTACATATTTTATACTTATTGCCAAATAGCATGCAGGCAATCGAATCAAGGTGGATGTGATGAACAGAGCATTTGGTGCATCCAGTAGAGAATGGGAATGCATATCAGGGGTCTGGCGGGGAAGTCTGAAGAAAGATGCAACTTGCAAGAAATGTGCATGGATGGGAGGAGAATATCAAGGTGATGTTACAGAAGAAGGCTGGTAGGGTATGAACTGGATTAATCTGGCTGAAGATAGGGACAAGTGGCAGGCTGTTGTGAACATGCTCATGAATCTTTGGTTTTGATGTAAAGGTAAAAAGGTAAAACAATCCCTGTACAGACTTGGACAGGCCCTGAGGGTTTCAGGGACTAAGGCTCCCAGATTTCAAGACAATTGGCCCATGAAAGTGGTAAGGTTGTCAGCCCAACCTACCGGCCGACTTTACCCCCGAGGAAATATTCCTGGTACTCATTTCTGTTAGAGGCTGAGTCGAACCCAGGGCCATAGTACAGCTGGAAGGATTATGTCAATGCAATATTCCAGTGACACCATCGGAAACTGAACCTATGACCTTCCGGCTTGTAGCACAGTGCCACAACCAGCAGCAGCATGGTTTTGATGTAATTCAGGGAATTTTTTGACTAGCTGAAAACTCATAACTTTTCAAGATGGACTTTGCTCCATGCAGTTGTTAATTATGATGCTGTTGTACTGAATATCAACTCCCTGACCGATCTTTTAGTTTGTTTGGTACATGTAATTGTGCTTTCTGCTTCCTAGCAGTTCTGGCAACTGCAAGTAATAGACCAAGTGTAGGGATCATATCTCTTCAACAACCAGGGATATACCTGCACAACTTGCTGTATAAGCAGAAAAAATAAGTAATTGTCATCCAAACCCTTGCTGCTGCATTATTCTCCTAGCGTGAGGATGGTATTATCATCAGTTAAATTACTGCTGCACTAAGATTTACAAGAGCACACATATCATTCTGACAGATATGAACTGAAAGGCAGATAAAATGAGTAGCAAAGTGAAATTGATGTTGGCATATATGAAATTTGGGGTTGGGGGCTGAGTACCGAAAGATAGGTGTTTGATATGTATTGATATTCATTACAGTAATATTTCAAGCATGATTTATGGAATTGAAGCACTACACCTCTGCTGAAATATATGCTAATATGAATGAAACTTGTGATGTGGGAATATTCACTCATCCCCACTGGGATTGGATCCTGGACCATCCAGCCCATAGTCAGTTGCTATACTGATTGAACTACCTGGCCCACTTCAACAAGTTATACGTCTAGAATAGTTGCACACCCCTCAAAGCAGTACACAAGGCAACTTATTTCTATAGGAATTAGTTAATGAGAGCCTGCAAGCATATGCATTGGGGCATCAGAGATGCAAGGCACCAACAGAAACAGAGACATTGAATTGGGAATAGAAAGAAAGTGGATGGAAATGGTAGTCTCTACACCATTTCAAGTTCTCGTTTCACAATAATTACATTTTCTGACTCAAATCTCAACACTATCATGGGAAGACAATTTCAAAAAGTTCTAAAAAAAGGTAAAGTTGACTTCCCTAGAGAGGGCAGCCACTACAGTACAAAGAAAACCACAGACCTTACACACATTTAAGATTGGCAGATGAGGATGCAAACATCATATTGGCAGCTTTGGACATTTATTCATGACCACATAAATTTTGATTCTTGCACATAAATGTTTCTACACTGGCAACCACTAATGAATAAAATAGAATAGAATTTGTTGACACTCAATAAATCATTCTTTGGACTTAACCAAAATGTACAAGAAGTCATGATCATGAACAAATGTAAAACTGTTTTTGTATAGACTGCAGGACCTACTTAACACACTTATAAATATATAGTTGTATAGTTGATCCAAGTGGCTGCATGGGCTAAGCCTGGGTCTGTGGCCACTTGCATGCTGGGATTGTGGGTCTGAATCCCACCAGGGGCATGGATGTCTGTCTTTTTGAGTTGTTTGTTCTCAGGTACAGGTCTCTGTTCAGGCTTGTAACTTGTCCAAAAGACTCCTTCTGAGTGCAGTGTGTCTGAATGTAATTGCAAACTCTTAACAGCAAGAAGGCCATGGCCCATTATGGGCCATCATGTCATTAAAAAAATACAGTCTGCCTTCTCAAATAAAGGAACTGTGCCATAAGAGAAATCAATTTAAACGTGCCTTGAAAAATTGTTTGTGTTTTCATTCGTTTTATACCTTAGATGAATATTTTAGTAACAATAAGATTTAAAATCTTTACTATTAATTAGCTATTTTTTGTGTTCTGAAGTTTCAGCTTGAGAATTGTTGACCTATTAATTAATTTGAAACAGTAACATATCATAAAATTTTACAACTGAAATGTATGTTTAAATTAGCATATATTGTTAACCTTTTGACTACCGTTGATTCTACAGTGACTGCATTGTATTTTATCCTATTTTAGACTGCTTTTACTAATTGTAATGTATTGCAATACAGCGTTAAATGTAATTTACATGTTCTATATCCTGTGGGTTACAACCCCATTCTGGATCAGATGAACAAAAATAAATATGAATATGAATATGAATATGAACAGACAGATGTGGACTGCTCTGTTCAGTGCGAAAGTACAGGATTTTCACTGAGGGTGTATATTTTGTGTAAATTCTGAACTAATATAGGCTGCTTCTTTTCACGACCATATTCAAAACATCTTAATTTTAAAGCCTCTTACCTAACTGCTTCATGTTCCATGTAGTGAGATGCTAGGTCCCTATCACAAGGGCATACAACCAAACAACCAGAATTCTCGCACATCAGTCACTTTTGTTTCATACTTGTGTGATGATGTGAGGGGTTTTATTTAACTATTATGTAGCCAATTTAGTGTGGGGAAATGGATTGCTCAGGTGGGGAGGCTCTCTGGCTGTCTTTGGCAGAAGCCAAACACATTCTCTGGAAACAATTATTAAATCACATGATGAAGGATAATTTGTAGTAGGAAACTGTTGAAAAATTAACCAAACCTAAATTATGATGTAATATGTATATATACAGTTGGGAGCAAACAATACGGTTATGTGTCAAGTTGTTCCCATGCATTCTATGAAGGCATGAAGGGGGAATCGAGGTGAAGCTCCACTCATTCCTAACCACGGCACCAGAAGGAGGCGATGTTTATTTATATGCTCAAGTTGCTTTGTCCCCAGGGGAAAAATCCCCTGTTACCCACTCAGTGGGAGGCTGTGTAGGCAAAAGTGCTTGTCTGGATCTTTGGAAAAGCGAAAAATCTCGAACCCCGATCCTATAGCCCAGCCACTACATAAACGATGCTATCCCAGTTCTCAATATGAATAACTAATAAATCGTTAAATGGTATTATCTGGAAATGTATACACATTGACATAAAGATTTACTTTGTGTCGCAACTATGGGAAGAGCGATTGTTTCGGTTGACCCACGCATTAGAGTGCAGGGAGCGACAAATTGGGCAGATGAACGATGACGAGGATGTAGATAGGACTTGGGAGAAAATTAAAAAGAATATCCAAACCTCAGTGAAAGAGAGTTTGAATCTGCACAAATTTAAGCAGAATAAACCCTGGTTTGATGAAGAATGTTTAGGTTTTTTGGATCAAAGGAAGCAGGCTAAAATGCAGTGGATACAGGATCTAAGCCAAAGCAATGTAGATAATCTGAACAATGTAAGACGTGCAGGTAGCAGACATTTCAGGAACAAAAAGAAGGCATATGTGAGAGCTAAAATTGAGGAACTTGAAACTAACAGTAAGATCAAAAACATTAGAGACTTGTATAGGAGCATCAATGACTTTAAGAAGGGGTACCAGCCTAGATGTAATATAGTAAAGGATGAGATAGGTGACTTGGTGGCAGACTCCCACAGTATTGTGGCTAGGTGGAGGAACTATTTCTCCCAGCTATTCAACGTGCATGGGATTAAGGATGTTGGGTAGGCAGAAATACAAACACCAGAACCACTAGTACCTGAGCCAAGTGCCTCTGAGGTTGAGCTGGCTATTGACAAGCTAAAAAGTCACAAATCGCCAGGTATTGATCAAATACCGGCAGAACTGATTAAAGCAGGGGGTAGAACAATTTGCTTGGAGATTCATAAACTTATTACTTCTATTTGGAAGAAGGAG
>Ga0123355_10018433_pt1 | contig 11070 bp, 4 predicted proteins | sample TergutEmb28metaG_3_FD_89872 | JGI IMG/M metagenome (GOLD analysis project Ga0123355, IMG submission 89872) | Embiratermes neotenicus P1 segment gut microbial communities from Petit-Saut dam, French Guiana - Emb289 P1 | ecosystem: Host-associated > Arthropoda: Insects > Digestive system > Gut ...
CACCGGCCGCCTTTACCCCAGGAAATGCTCCTGGTACTCATTTCTGTTAGAGGCTGAGTCGACCCCAGGGCCATAGTGCGATCGGAAGGATTTTATGTCAATGAAAAATTCCAATGACACCAGCTGGGATCAAACCAGCGACCTTCCGATTTGTAGCACTGCACCTTAACCACTGTGCTATCCCCTCATATAATACAACAAAATATATATTTAGTAATTTAAACCACTCATTTGTTTTCAGAGTGACGATACCAGATACTGTGTTAATACAATTGTCCTCCTGAAGATGAGCACAATATTATTGCTCGAAACATGTAGAGAAATGTAATAAATATATTAGAATAAAGAATTTGTGCATCAAGTTGGTAAAAAAAAAAGACTATCACGTAAATAGAGCTCCACTTTCTGTGGTCTTTTTTGTTCTCATGACTGTGGTCAAGGGTGAACTTCAGGCTGCTTTGGGTATGGTTCACTACTGTCAAGATTTGTCATTTACTGGTTGAATATGGCGCACTTTCTACCATTTCGCTTACTGGCACCAACTGTATAATCATTGTCACTGTTTAATGTAATCCACGACACTCGCACGATGAACAATTAAACAAGATAGGCGATGCATGTACTACGTAACAATTGCGCAGATTCGTATAATATTTGTACCTCGTCGGCTATCCGAACTGCCGGATACCAACTCATACGAAGAAAGGGCTTCATGGCGATCTAATGCCGCCTGCAAAAATCAAACGTACGTAGTTTTGACCGATTTCAACCAAACTGGAATTTCTCGACAGATTTTCATACATGTTCCCAGACTCAAATTCCATGGAAATTTATCCAGTAGCAGCATCGCTTAGGCATTTCGGGCACACGGGAAGATATAACACAGCCAGTAGGCGCTTTTCTCACCTACGCGAACGCCCCTGTAAAGAACAGCAAAAACGTGGTAGCTTCACTGCTCCGTAGTTTGGAGTCCGTGGGTCGAAGCTCCATCATGGGGGCCGGCATTCATGACTGCGGTTTTGTGTTTTATCTTCAGTCCGTCACAGCAAATACCGCGGTATAACCTAAGATTGGAAGAAAGACACTTCCATCCCATGTTTCCAGCTCACTCTCCGTCCTACCATTTGGCGGAAGAAGTGCTGAGCCGCTGAAAACGTGAAATAAACCACGTTGAAATACGTTAATTCTCTAAGAGTGGTGTTATTTTTGATTCACTCTAGATCCAGTGCAACTATGTTGGAACGTTCTGTTGTCTATTGCCTAAGGCATCCGCCGCGACACAGTGACACAAAATATTTACCACTCACTTCCCTCCCCCCCTTTCCCCATGGCGCATTTTCCCCTAGTGGGCAAGATCCTACTCCCTATCGAGGCTTCACGACCACACTCGGTAGGACTCCTCAGGACGAGAGATCAGCCCGACGCAGAGACCTCTACCTGACAACATATAACACTCAAAAGACAAATACCCATGTACCGGGCGGGACTCCAACCCGCCATCCCAACATGCGAGCGACCGCAGTCCCAAACCTTAGACCGCGCAGCCACTGGGATTGGCGTTTACCACTCATACAAAGCAAAATATCATACTTGTGAGTGTTATAGTCTTTAAAATTTTAAGTAAGAGATGGAATAGTTACTTCCGGAATGAGGTAAATGTTTTCATAAAATCATCTTTCAGGGATGAATTCCTTTGTTTTAGTTTATTTTTTGACCTTATGAAGTATGTAGAATCGGGGAAAAATGAGCGAGTCTGCAATTCGCCTGTATTTCACTCTTCTGTGTGACCTCTTCAGAAATATTAACCAATCAACTTATTAGCCGAAGGAATTCTTACCCAAAATAACAACTTCTGTGCTTAATATCCAAGCTGGACGCCACACACACACACACACACACACACATATGATAGGCTTCTTCTGAACGAAAGATCAGCCCTTCCCAGAGACTGCAACCCTCACAACACACAACAAACACAAGCGACGAACATCCATGCCCTCAGCGGGATTCAAAATAGCGATCCCAGCAACGAGGCGGACGCAGACCTACGACTTAGACAGCCTGGCCACCGGAATCGGCTGAATGACTGACTGATTGACTGACCAACTGACTTCGTAACTAATAATCCTGGGCAGTTTAGTCATTCTGTACGATTCCGGTGTTCGATTATCAACTGGGTTGATAGAATTTTCTTCTCCTCCAAATCGTCCAGAATGGATCCGGTGCCCAAACAGCGAGGGCCTTTCCCCAGGGTCAACCGGCTGGTGTGTTAACTATCCATCTCCACCTAGTCCTGTGGTTAAGAACAAGTGGAGAACAACCGTAACGGCGAGGCACGCACAATATCACGTCTAATTTTACTTTTAGTCCTCATGTTACGGAAGTAAATACACGTTTCAGATACACTGTATTACAGTGATATCCAAAAAACCAATTAATTAATTTTTAAATCGTAACTGTCTCACTCTTCTTCTTCTTCTTCTTCTTCTTCTTCTTCTTCTTCTTCTTCTTCGTCTTCTACTTCTCCTCCTCCTCTTCCTCCTCCTTCTTCTCCTTCTCCTTCTTCTCTTCTTCTTCACCTTCTTCTCCCTCTCCTCCTCCTCCTTCTTCTTCCTCCTCTTCTTCTTCTTCTTCTCCCTCTCCTTCTCCTCCTCCGCCTTCTTCTCTTCTTCTTCTCCTTCTTCTCCCTTCTCCTTCTCCTCCTCCTTCTCCTCCTCCTTCTCTTCTTCTTCTTCTTCTTCTTCTTTTCCTCCTCCTCCTCCCTCTCCTTCTCCTCCTCCTCCTCCTCCTCCTCCTCCTCCTTCTTCTTCTTCGTCTTCTTCTTCTTCTTCTTCTTCCTCCTCCTCCTCCTTCTTCTTCTTCTTCTTCTTCTTCTTCTTCTTCTTCTTCTGCTTCTGGTATTAAAGCCCTTATGTATAAAATGAATAATGTAAAAAACTATGTAATAAAATGCATGTGTCGTTTTGTTTTGCAAAACAAAACAACACATGCATTTTATTACATAGTTTTATCAAGAATGTAAGCGTTTGGGATCCCACGGCGCATTTTTAAACATTTTAAGTAAGAATATATTTTCTTAGAAGGGTCTGAAGATGATTCTGTAAGAATCGAAACATGTTGCCCTAGTACAATAATAAACATAATACATTTTTTTTTTGTATTTGACACATCATTGTATATTTATATACGAATGCATGCGTCAGACCGGGACTATTAAATACTGGATATGACCTAGGGAAACTCACATTTTCCTTAAATGAAAGGAATTATTCAACGGACCAATAAATCAAAAGGGCCGCAATCGAGTGTCTTAAATTTTGTTATGTAACCAATGGAAAATGCACTCTCATTCTTGTGTAACATATTTTTGTTTTGCTCTCGACCTTGCCAACCGACAGGACGAGACCGTGTTACATAACTGGTTGGCCGATGGCTGTTGTTCCTGTGTTTTGCAAATAATTAGCCGGATAACCGCCATTAGTTTACTTTCCCTACACTGAACAGAATACCAGTACGTGTTATATTGATGTAATTCCGCGAAATATGCTTTGCGGCAGTACTAGGAATCCATGCGGGTAACATTTCAACAAGAAGACAGTACGCTATATTTACAGTCGTGCAACGTAAGGTACCCTTATACAAATTTCAAGTTAGTTTCTGAAATCAGAGAACAATAATTGTTTCAACAGACAGAAGGGGTAATAGAATGGAAAAACAAGTGGAGAGAAACTTCGCAATTGTTAATTTTCTTTCATTGTATTTTGGTAGACTACATCAACGGAGTTGCATGAAAAAGTTATGGACGGCATGTGGAATAAGCTGACGCATAGCTAAAAAAAATTACTGGAAACACGAAGTATGGGAGAAAAATTGGGAAACAGACGCAGAAGGTATGCAATGGAAAGAAATGTCTAAACTGGCGCTAAGTAAAAAGGATAAGATGATATCTGCTTACATCCCAGAAACAGGAACACAACGACAAGGCCAAGTATTACTTTCTCTCCACACATTCTTAACTTCTACGGTGGATGATGTTGTTTGACCCATAGGAAAATAGCTCTCCATGCTCCATGCTTAGCCTTTCAAAGCCGAGCGGCTTCTTTACGTACCACCAGGTTTAACATCCAAAAATTCTACATAGTGTCGCTTTGCGTTGAGTTTTTTTGTAAGGATCTCAGAACAGAGAGCGACTTGTGCTTTATGCATCATTAACTGATTGGTTTTTATAACCGTGGTGCAAAGTGTTTACTGCGGGGTACGGACTGATTCCTTATATAAAGCAGATTATGTTTCGTCTTTGAAAGGTTAAGGGACAGACTGAATCGGTCTTGACGGGAAGGTGACGAGCATAATCCGTGAACCCATCCAGATGCAAATTCAGATTGCCATTATACTTACTTGTTTAACTTTGGTGAATTCCAATCGGGAATTTTGCATGACCCCAATGCAACAAGCCTAAAAAAACGTAGTGGGTTACATTAAACCTGTTCTTGTAACAAAAGCCAACAAGATGCAATATTTTTCTACTTTTTTTTGGTTTGTGTTGACTGTCTGAAAGCTACCTCGCTAGCAGTCAACGTAACAAGTATGACAAATACCAATTGCTGTGAATACAGTATTAAGACTCCTGATGAGGGACAGTATATCTGTCCGAAACATGTAGAGTTCTTTACCAAAATAAAGTTGAGAAATGGTGCATCTGCTTGGCTTTTATTATAAGAATATATTACGATGCACGGTCCTCTGAATGTCAAATTAAACCGGTTATTTAATAACTCGTATGAAGCACTGCATTGAAATAAACAGCATACCAAAGCCGTACATGTAAAAGACGCATGCGTGCTTCAAGTTCGCGTCTGTATATGCAGATGCCTCTATATTCTTTTATTATTATTTTTTGCAACGCTTCCAGCGCGCTCCCGTTCGTGTAGTCTAATAACACAGGCGTCGTTTCAAGCGTTTTAATACGCAGCCACGAGTCGGATATGCGAGTCGCGTTCACGTAGCTTAAGCTTGATTGGGTGACGTGCAGAGACTGCTGCTAATATCCATCGCTGCCACTACAAACAAACACGACATTGCCATAACACCATGTGACCGTACACTTGCTCCAGTTCATTCCACACACGTTTTGACCAACCCTAGAAAGCTTCTGGACTAAATATGTTTTTTTTTTGCACACTCGAGCTGAATACAATTAAACAAGGACGCGTAAATTGATTTATATGGCCTACCACGATTACAAATCATCCACGATTCTTTTACAGTACGTTATTAACTCCATGGCGAACATAGTTTGAGAAGCTACCAGACGCTCAACTGGTCAAGAAATCCATCGCATCCTATGGAATTCGCAGGTACGTAATTTGTTCTCAATGCGGCAGACGCACCTACCATACTTGTAGTATCCATTGGAATACTGTACTCTTCCCTGCAACTATTTAGCCTAACTCATACCTTCCAATCTTCCAGTATTTCAACTATTCTTTAAAAACCAGTTTAACATAATGAAGACATTTTCTTTTTATGGCTAAGAGTGTCCATTGCCGGTCCGAGTGGCCGCGAGGTCTAAGGCGTAGGTCTGCCCCCCTTCACTTGCTAGGATTGCAGGTTCGAATCCTGTCTGCCTCCTGTGAGTTTTGTGTGTTGTGAGGTACAGATCTCTGCGATGGGTACATCACTTGTCCAGATGAGTCCTACCGAGTGTAGTGTTTCTGAGTGTGATCTCGAAACTTCAACAACAAAGAGGCCTATGCCCACTAAGGGCTGTCCAGCCATGAGAAGAGCGTTCATTAAATATTCCAAAAAGTGTAAAATAAGCAGGGTAGGGTTTTCAGAAATAAAAGAATGGGTTTTAAATGTGCCTGTTTCAGTGCAAGAGAACTTTGTTTTCTGAGTTTGAATACGAGTAAATTAATTTTATGTTGTGTTTTATACGTGATATTAAGAATAAAAGTACGAGCGAATATTAATTAACATTCCATTATTAATTCAAAACATGCTCATAAGAGAAATGAATACATGCATGAATGCTTATGCAAACAAGGAATTCCGGGCAGAATTAAAAAAAGGTCATTTGCCTATAGTATGGCTTTGTATTCTTTCAGATCTCTCACTAATGCTCTTAATTTATCACATTGTAAAGAAATTAATTAGGCTAGAACGACTTTTTTCTACGTTAATTTTGTCAGATATACCCGTATAGAGTCAAACAGACGGTATGCCTGTACTGTTTCGCTACAAGCAATATTTAATATACAACACTCATTTATTGTCATGATATTTCTTCGTGCTAAATTTGGCACGCCAGGTCCAATTATTCACTAATTACTGCTATCACAATGAAAGCTAAAAATAATTTCTGTGACTTCCTCACCTTACTATTGTGCCTTGTGGGTTTTACTATCTATTCTTCTTCCATTGGCACTACAGCCCACTGCGGGCTTTGGCCTGTCGAGCAATGTCCTTCCATTTTTTCCTATCTGCCACCAACTATCTCCATCTTCTCACTCCCAGCACTTGAGGAACTCTTTCTACTTCCTCTTGCCATCTTTTCCTGGGTCTTCCCCTTCTCCTCGTCCCTTCCAGTTCTTGAGTGAAGATCTTTTTGGGCATCCTATCCTCCTCCATTCTCTCTAGGTGACTTAACCAACTTATCCTTTACCCTTTTATCCATTTTACTATACTTTCTCCTTTGCTCATCTCTTCTAGTTCTCGATTCGTCCGTCTTTCCAGTCTCCGTTTCCATATTTAGGACCATATATTCTTCTAAATATTTTTACTATCTCATTATCTCATATATCTCACATTAATGAAACTTCGGGTTCCAATTAGCTAGGTAGACTTTAAACTCATTATCTAATTACGGCAATTTTCGTTCGGAAATTCCATATCCTGACATTGTTTTGCTTCTGTTAAACGTGTCTGGAATTTTACCTAACTCGTGAATGGGGCCAAAAAGTTATGTGTTAATGTCAAGGACAGGCGGTTGGGTTGGAGCGACAGTAAACCAAGGAATATCTTCATCGTTGTTCCTGATTATATTATAATTACATAAAAGCGGGGAAACTTAGAGAAGTCAGCAGTCCACAACTTCAGAAGACCTCTTTATCTGAGGTCTGCAGGGAGGAGAGCAGCAATAACTGTTAACAGACTCTAGCTTCAAACTGTCGCCTCGAGTGTACAATTTTGCGGTCATTTTTAACATTGCCATATTACCTTTGAATTCATTAAACAACACGTTAGAAATACAGGTTACAAATAAAAGGAATCACGAATTATACTCAAACAATAAGCTAATACTGTCAATTCATATTGCACATTTCATAATAATTAGCATTATCACATTATAAAATCGTTTCCCGAATTCTGACTTAATTTAGCGGCTACGTTTCCTTTATTCGTCCAGACCAGCCCTGGGGCCCGCCCAGCCTCCTGTAAAATGGGTACTGTGTATTTCCCGGGGTAAAGTGCGGCCGGGGCGTACTGCTGACCACTCACCCACTTCTAATGCCGTGGTCATGAAGAGTATAGCTATACCTCTACCCACACTCTGGGCCACACCGGTCCTGTAACGGGGATCACTTTACCTTTTTACGTTTCCTTTATATTTTCCTATCCCGCCAGTAGCTCATGTATGGAATAGAGATGCAGTTATCATGAATATAGCTGTATCAATGCGTGCTCCAGTTTAATTGCCAAAGGAAAAGCAGAATAATTTAATTTTTTCCACTGACAAAGTTAAACTCACAACAGGCCAGCGATCCTGAAAAATAAATCTTTCTTGTAGCATCCATAAGATAAATAAATCAGAGAAAGTTTGGGTCAAGTGTTCAGTAGATTTCCATTTATTCATCTCCATACTGCAATCACTATCGGGGGTCCCCAACAGCTAAGTACAGTTCCTACACACCACACAGAACTGCGGCTAATCATTATGCCTTTGCGTGTCAATTTACTGTGGCATTGCCAGGCTGCATATTACACAATTACATCGCATTTTAGTAGTCAAGTGTCCTTATATTTAAATAATTACGTTGCATAAATAGATAAACGTAAGCACAATTACATAATAATGATCATTATACAAACCACTCGTGCAATAACGTGGGTTGCCAATATTTGAACAGCTCCACCCTTCTACAGCGTGATGCCCATATCGGGTTTTGCACAGTGCAAATGATGGTGAATGCGAAAGGAACCTTCTGTAAGTGACTAAACATGTCACATGCTCATCTAATTGAAAATGAAACAAATGCCTGTAAGGCCCTGGGTCGTTAGAAATCCTTATATATATAGTTCCATCCATGGCCCGCGGCAGTTAATTGGGTCGTATTTTATAACTGTTCACGGTTATAATATTCCGTCTCAATTATGCTTCCACATATATTCATCCTCGGTTCTCATTCTACCACAATGCCTAAAGGAACACGGAATGCACCGCATTGCATTTGCTCGTGTTTCGTTGGCGGCGCTGCGGATCCACGGTTTTTCAGCGACAATAATGGACGTCACATCAAGCCACCGGAGCAAACCTGAGCCTATTCCTGTGTTCTTTTTAGAGCCATACGACCGTTATCTTACCTATCTGCCAGTAAAGAAAAGGTTTTCCTACCAGGAGTAAAAATTAGTTGGATAATAAAGCAACCGACCCGTTATTCCGAATGCACGCCATCTCATCCACATCTAACCCATGCGGCTAGCGGAAATCCACGCTGTTATGGTACGCCAGATTGCCTAGCTGAGTGCCTTGCTGTATACAGCGTGCATGGACAGGTGTAATGATAGCAGTAGTTTTGTCGAACCAGCTTTTAAACAGCTGTTATTCCATTCAGAGATCTTCTATTTCTTCTCAGATGGCACTACAGTCCAATACGGACTTTCGCCTCCTGAATGGATTTCTCCCAGTCGAACTGTTTTTTGGTCCCCCTTTCAAACTTGTAACGTTTATTTTATTAATATCTACGTGTATATTACACAGTTTTATCACCTGGTTTTTGGTCGTCCTCATAGCCGACTTCCCTGAGGATTACTGTTAAATACGTGACTTACTATCCTTTTACGATCCATTCTATTAACACGACCAATCTAATTTAACCGACTTATCCTGACAAATGAAAGCATATCTAAATTTCCTAACAGTTGCATTGCTTCCTCATTGCATCGCTTTCTCCAATTTTCATTTAATTTAATCCCACCCACAAATTCTTCGTAAAACTTTTCTTTCAAAAGCAACCAGTCGTTTAGCAATATCTAATGTCCAACATTCCGCTCAGTATGTTGCCACTGGTGTAATTAATAACTTAGATATCTTTATTTTTTCTACGCCATTCAGAAATAAAAATGAATAATCACATTCGCATACTCTGATATGTTTCCTACTTCAGTTTATTTTATCATGTATTTAGCATTTAGCATTTAGCAATTAATAAACAAGGGTATTGGAATTTTTTATTGACATAATCCTTTAGATCGCACCATGACCCTGGGGTCGACTCAGCTTCTAACAGAAATGAGTACCAGGAGCATTTTCTGGGGTAAAGGCGGACGGTGCTTAAGGCTTACAAACTTACCACCACCCTGTATCGTTGTCATGAAATCTTGGAACCTTAACTTCCTGGAACCCTCTGGGCCACTCCAGACCTGTAACGGGACTGCTTTACCTTTACTTTTTTTAATGAACAAGGGTAAGGCCACCCCATTACAGGCCCAGATAGGCCGTTGCGTTCCAGGAGTTAGAGGCCCCCAGAATTTCTACACAGTCGGTACATGAATGTGGTAAGGTTGTCAGCCCTACTCACCCGCTGCCTTTACCCTCCAGTAGGTATCCCTGGTACTTATTTCTTTACATGCTGAGTAGACCCCAGGGCCGTAGTGCGACCAAAAGGATTAGGTCAATGAAACATCCCAATGACCACATCGGGAATCGAACAACAAATAATTTCTCATTCCGAAAAAATCTCATCCTTCCAGGTATATTTTTCCGCCCACTTTCATGTCTAGACACCACATACACCCCTTCATCTGTTCACCGCCAAAGCAACGGCCACAGAATGTACCCGGCCAGTAGATTTCATAGACCAATGAGCACCGAATATTGTGCGGGTGATAAAATCGAGAAGAATGAGATGGGCTGGGCATGTGGCGCGTATGGGTGAGGAGAGGGGGTTGTATAGGGTCTTGGTGGGGAAACCGGAGGGAAGGAGACCACTGGCGAGACCTAGGCGTAGATGGGTGGATATTAGGATGGATCTCCAGGAAGTGGGATGTGGGTATATGGACTGGATTGGGCTGGCCAAGGATAGAGACAGGTGGCGGACGCTTGTGAGTGCGGTAATGAACCTTCGGATTCCGTCAAATGCGGGGAATTTCTTGACTAGCTGCAAACCAGTTAGCTTCTCAAGAAGGACTCTGCACCATGGAGTAAGTAAGTAAGTAAATAATCAGCGTGACGACTGCATGGAGCTGCGCCATTATTCCCCCGATACATTATCATGGTGAGGCTATTAATTAATGAAGGTCAGATAAGAGTATTTCGTAAAACACGGGACTACAATAATTAATTTTGTTTGGAAGTGCTTTGCTGATGAAGGCTGTCATGAACTAATTCAGTGCAGGGCGTCGCTAGAGTTTTTCGCTTGGATAAAACGAAAACCACACAGAGGCCTCCGCATATCCGGTAGTCCGAGTGATACTGAAACTAGGTATTAGACACGCAGAGCAATCGCAAAAGCAACCTTCTTGGTCATGTAATATTAAGAACAGCAACATCTGTGGACTGTCAGCAGGCGTATAACTGTGATTTATATTGTACAGGGTGGATCAAATCTTCACAAGGGCTACGCTATTAAATGTACATGCAGCACATAAACTATTCGCGAATGTTTGCTATACAGATTACGAGGGAAAGTCATTAAATAACAGGAATTTTAATCTAAAGTGCATAAAAAAAGTATGCACAACGAAAAATCTTATTTCGGGATACAAAATGGCTCCTTAGCAATATGTCATATAGGGGTCGTGACGATCAAGCAGTTTGAGCCTGCGCAGTAGGCCATACAACATGGCCGC
>Ga0123355_10018434_pt1 | contig 11070 bp, 12 predicted proteins | sample TergutEmb28metaG_3_FD_89872 | JGI IMG/M metagenome (GOLD analysis project Ga0123355, IMG submission 89872) | Embiratermes neotenicus P1 segment gut microbial communities from Petit-Saut dam, French Guiana - Emb289 P1 | ecosystem: Host-associated > Arthropoda: Insects > Digestive system > Gut ...
CTCGGCGGCACTGTCGCCATGATTGGACCCGGTGCCTGGTCAGTCGATGCGCGCCTCTTCGGTCGCAAGCGCATTGAGTCTTCGCCGCGCTAACGGGCTGATCCCCTTAAAGTAGGAGCGCCGACTGCCACCGGAAGGCGATCAGCTAGCTCGACCAATGGCGGTTTCCGGATGCCGTAGATACCGCCACTATAGCTGCGCAAATTCGATGGTGAGCGAGCCTATATATCCAGGGTAAGCAAGTTGTGGAGTCGGCAATGACGAACCAGGGAAATGCAATCCGAGTCCTGAGTGTAGATGACCATCCGGTTCTACAGGAGGGTATTGCTGCGCTCATCAGGAGTCAGTCCGACATGGAGTTGGTCGCTGTCGGCGCAAGCGGACAGGAGGGAATTCAGCGCTTCAGAGAGTGCACGCCTGACGTGACGCTGATGGATTTGAGGCTCGGCGATATGAGCGGTATCGATGCCATGATCGCCATTCGCCGGGACTTTCCGAAGGCGCGCGTGGTCATGCTGACGACCTTTGGCGGGGATGTGGAGATCGAACGCGCGCTCGAAGCGGGTGCGTGCTCCTACCTTCTAAAGAGCGCCGCATCCCGAGAGCTCGCCGAGGTCATTCGTAGCGTCCATGCGGGCAAGAAAGCGATTCCACCCGCGGTGGCTGCGTGCCTGGCTGAACATCTCGGTGAGGAGCCACTCACCCGGCGCGAGACTGAGGTCTTGCAGCACATCGCAGCCGGCAATCGCAACCGCGGCATAGCGAAGAAATTGTTCATCTCCGAGGACACCGTAAAGGTGCACGTCAAGCATTTGTTAGAAAAACTTCGCGCCTCGGACAGAGCTCAGGCCCTGGCGATCGGCCTACGTCGCGGAGTCATCGCGCTCTAGCAACCTGTTGACGGGGCTGCGGACCGCATCGAGGCAACCACATCTATTTGTTTTTGGAAGGCGTGTCCGGGTCGTCGACCCGGCGTGGCACCCTAAAGAAGGAGAGTACGGATGAGCGAAAGGAACCCTTTGACCAGCGCCGAAGTTTCGGTGCTCGGCAATCAGAACCGGACGTGCGCGAGCCGACGCGGGCCGATTTTGCAGCGGGGGGCGCGGCTGCTTATCGGGCTCACTGGAGGCGCTGTTCTCGCCGTGCTCATGGGCGCCGGGGCTCCTGAACACAGAGACACGACTGGCGATCAGCGCCAAATCGATCGCGGGCGCTACGTGGTCAAGATTACAGGATGCAACGACTGTCACACCGCGGGCTATGGGCAGACCGGAGGTAAGGTTGAGGAGTCCCAGTGGTTGATGGGCGACCGGCTAGGGTACCGCGGGGCGTGGGGCACGACGTACCCCGTCAACTTGCGTCTGCTGATGACCTCGCTGACAGAAGAGCAGTGGGTGCTGACGGCAAGGACCGTGCATCCACGCCCGCCGATGCCATGGTGGGCACTGCGTGACATGAACGAGGAGGACCTGAAGGCGGTGTATGCCTACGTGAAATGGCTTGGACCGGCTGGCGAACCGGCTCCCGGCTACCTCCCGCCTGGACGGGAACCGGCGGGCCCAGTGGTGCGGTTTCCCAACTGAGGAGATCGCACCGTCAAATGCTCCGGCATCGCGACCGCGAGTGTCCAAGCGGGTCCTGGAGGTACAGGCCAGTCATGTTTCGCTGATTTCGCAGCCCGATGTTATCGCAGCATTGATTCCGGAGCCCACGGGACAGCGCGCATAGCCTTCCGCCCCGGATGTTTCGTCCAGGGGTGGCGCGGCAGCTCACCGGTACTACTGGCAGCCGAACGAGGAAGTACACGAACGGAGAGATCGAGATGTTAGAAGCAAGGACGCCCGTTCCGTCTGTCGAAGCAGCCGTAAACATCGCTCATCGCCCAATTCAGGGCGTCCCGCGTGTTGCGATCGTCGGAGCCGGGCTGGTAGGGACTACGACCGCCTACGCACTGCTGATGTCCGGCGCGGCGGCCGAAATCGTGTTGATGGGTCGGGACAGGAACCGCGTCGAGGGACACGTGAAGGATCTGCGCGATGCCGCGCTCTATTCGCATGCAACGCGCATCGTCGCGGGCGACATCGCCGATTGCGCAAGCGCAGATGTCATAATGGTCACCGTCGGCACTCCGCAGAAAAGAGACAAGAGCTCGCGTTTCGATGATCTCAAGAGCAGCGCAACGATGGTCAAGGACGTCATGACCCAGATCGCAGCTCGGGAGCCGAAGGGAGTGGTAGTGATTGCTACCAACCCGGTCGACGTCCTGACGTACGCCGCTTGGAGGTGGTCCGGATTGCCTGCGGCTCGGGTGATCGGCTCCGGCACGTTGCTTGATTCGTCCCGCTTTCGCAGCCGCCTGGGCCAGCGTTACGGCATCGCGACCGAGAACGTGCACGCCTATGTCGTCGGCGAGCACGGCGACAGCCAGGTTCCGCTCCTGTCCACGGCGCGCATAGGAGGCACTCCGCTGAAGGAGTTCTGTGAGGAGCGATATCCCTCCGACTGCGAGCAGACGCTACGAGGAATTGTCGACAGCACTCGTAGGGGAGGCCTGGACATCCTGCGTGCCAAGGGAGCGACCCACTACGGCATCAGTGCTGCGTTGACTCGAATCGCAACGGCCATCCTTCGCGACGAACACGCCGTGCTCACGGTGTCGACCGTAGTTCCAGAGACGCTGGAGCTGGGGAAGGTCTGCCTGTCGGTTCCCGCCATCGTCGGCCGCGAGGGAGTTCAGCGCGTCCTGCCGCTTCGGCTGAGCGAGGAGGAGGATAGGGCACTGAAACGTTCGGCGCAGATTCTCGAGCGTCACATCTCGACCTTGGAGCTTCCCGCTCGGGGCTGCAGACCCAGTCCCTCCGACCTCGAGCATTACCCGGACTGTCAGCCCGAGCTTGCCACGGCGTGAGACACTCACCACAGCCGGGGTGAATCACAAGATCGAGACCTATCCTGCCAGGCACGGCTGGGTGCTCCGCGACACGCCGGTCTATGATGCTGCTGCAAACGAACGGCACTGGCAGACGTTGCTGGCGCTGTTGGACGCGAAGCTGAAGCATTGAGGCACTCCTGCTCCGAAGTTTGTTGATTTGGTTCGTGCCGGAAGGCGGCAAGCACCTCTGCGAGCGCCATCAAGATAGGTCGAGAACCAACCGTGAAGTGTCCATGTATTCCTGAAAGAACACTATCCTTCCTTGATTGTATTTAAAAATGTGGACCCACTCTTCCATTGTTATTTTTCCTGTTGTCTTTGCGCGAACGGAATCCGTGCCGATAACCACCACGGTTTCACCTTGCTCAATCATTTCACGCGGCGCAAACTCGGTAAACTCCAAGTTGTGAGCCATTCGGGCAAAGAAATCTGCAATCTCCCGCCGCCCGTTGAAAATGCCCGCCCAAGGCAATTTGTCCTGAGGGCCAGGGATGATCCAGGTACAGGTGGCATCGACAATGTCCTTCAAAAGAGCTGAAATGTTACCTTGCCTGAAAAGTTCATAGACTTTCCTGGTTGTCTCCAGATTGGATGCCATTGAAGCTCCTGCTCGTTGCCGTTGAATGATATGGAACGCTGCGCAACCTCCACATTAGTTCGCAATCGAGCGCGCTGCGGTTGCACGGGCAGCGCTGTATCGTCAGCGAACGATGGCGCCCGAATACAAGATGTAACCGCGCGCACGTCCGCAACGAACTAAGCGGTCTATTCCGCTGCGACAGAGGGGTGATCGGACGTGAGCGCAAGCGTCACGGGCAGGGTTCGCATTCGGGCACGCGCATGCGGCTCGCAGTCGCGAGCGTACGCGGTAGCCTGAAGCAGCATCACGGCCTCGCTCCAAGGCAGGATGCGCAACTTGGCCATGTGACTCCCCGACCCTCGACTTCCGGTTTTTACAATGCAGCGTGCTCTCGGCTCGGTATCGTCGCTGGCACTGGCGACGATATCCCCTCAGGTGCCCAAGTAGGTGGGCATCCTCCGGAATGCCGGCGCCCGCAATTGACAGCGAACCCGTAGAGGAGATTGACCGTGATCATCGTGAGATCCTATCGTTCATGCACCTGCGCCCTCGCTGCGCTGAGCGCCTGTCTCATCGCCGCTGTTGCAGGTGGCGCCAACGCGGCCGAGCCTGTACGCTCGGTCAGTATCGCGTACGGCGACCTGAATCTCGGCAGCGAGCAGGGCAACAAGGCGCTCTACAACCGCATCGTCGCGGCTGCGCGTGAGGTGTGCGGCGCCGGCAGCGTCGACATTCGCGACCTGCAGGTTTTCGCAGATGAGCGTGCCTGTGAGACGCACGCCATCGCGCGCGCCATGGATCAGGTGCCCAGCGCGGCTGTCCGTGCGCTGTTGGCGACTGCCTCAAACACTAGGATGCCCTGAATGCCGCAAGCTCAACCCGCGGTCAAGCACCGCTTCCATATACGTCAACGCGGCGTGTCAAGCGCGTTGTCTCCGACCGAGGTGTCCGACACATCAGCCGGGCTGTCCGATGTTGTGGACGCAATGACGGATTGGGATGTCGCCTGTCCACATCAAGCGCGGGCGCTCAGCATCAAGAGCACCCCGGGCTACGGACTGCACCTTTTTCTGAACTACCGCACACCGCTGCGCTCGACTTGGCAATACGGATCCTGCGTCTTGAGCCAATCCGAGCACAGCCATTTTGCGGCCATACTGCACGCCGGCGTCGTCACCTGGCTACCGCGCGGACCACTCGGCGTGATCGGGGTCCGACTCAAGCCCGAGGCGACCACGCGCCTTGTCGGCGAGCGCCAGAGGTATTTCCTCGGCACTCCCATCGGGCTTGACGCCCTTTTCGGTGCCAGCCGGGTATCCCTACTGGAGCAGAAGCTTTCGGAGACGACCACCAGCGCTGAGCGATTTTCCCATATGCGGACATTTCTTCTGTCAAATCTGCGGCCATGCCGAGCCGAGTCGGTTGCGTCCCGGGCTGCCGCCCTGCTGCGGCGAGATCCATGTTTGCGCGTACGGCAACTCGCCGCTCGACTTGACGTTAGTGAACGGCATTTGTGTCAGCAGTTCAGCGCGATGTTTGGCATGGGTCCGAAGCAATTCGCTCGCATTGCTCGCGTCGATAGAGTGCTTTCAGCACGGACTCAGGGAGCAACCTGGGCGGACATCGCCTATGCGACCGGATTCACGGATCAGGCGCACATGATCAACGACTTCACCGCAATCGTGGGTGTCTCGCCCGCGGAACTGGGCCATCAACTAACGCTGAGCCGATGGGCTCTGGTGCCGTCGAGATCATGAGTTATATTCGGCCCGCGGCTACCGCAGCTTGGGGCCCTATGTCCTCCCGCTGCCAGATGGGCTGTCGCTTGAACTCGTTCTCATGCAGAAGCAGTTGGCGCACGTTCAGTGAGCGTACGCCTATGCGAGACTGAGGAGAGCCCGCATTGTCCGCGGTGTACAACGTGAACAACAAGCGATCGGTACCTAGCGGTCCTGTGTCACGCGCGGTCGCTAAAGGGTGCGGATTCCGGGCCAGCGGGATGGTCGTCCACCGCGAGGATGCGGATCTGGGAGCATGGTTCACGATGCTCTACCCTAGCCGAATAGTCTGAATCGCGTCCAACTGCGCGCGTTACTGTAGGCGGTTGCCGACGGCACGATAAGCTCAACCTCCGTGCCCGCGCCACTTTGGCTCCAGAACTCCAGGTGCGCACCGATACGCTGGGCGCGTTCACGGACTCCCGGCAAACCCCAATGTCCGGGACGCTTGTTCTCAGCCAGTACCTTCGGGTCGATGCCCTTTCCATCGTCGCGCACGCGAAGACGCAGCTCACTCTTGTCGTAGCGGATTTCGACCTCAATTCGCTGCGCCGCTGCATGGTTAAAGGCGTTGCGGATCAGTTCGCGAGCGATTCGGTAAACCTCCTCATGAGCCTCGGGCGACAACTCCCGGCATTCGCCTTCTACGACCACACGGAAACTGGGTGACGCCTGCCCCGCTGGCCGAAGCGCCGCCAGTTCTTCTCCGGCCTTCTGCAGCAATTGGTCCAGATCACCTTGAGAGAGCTCATGCGGGCGTAGGTCTCGAATTGCGTCCCGACTTTCCGCGATGGCATTCTCCGTGCCACGAATCGCAACATCCAGCGCCTGCATACCGTCCTCTTGTTTGCGCGCCAGCATGTTGCGAGCAGCCTGAAACTGGAACATCAACCCGTGCAAGCTTTGCAGCAGGGTATCGTGGAGGTCTCGCGCGATTCGTTCACGCTCGCCAAGACGCGCTTCGAGTCGGCCGCGGACCTGAGCCGCGACCTGGCGCACGCGCACTCTGTAAAGGCCAGCGAGGAACGCGAGGCACGCGAGCGCACACAACGCGTAGAACCAACCGGTCTGGTAGAAAGCCGGCCTGATCCTGAACTGGAGACTGTCGCCGACACTATTCCAGACCCCGTCATCATTCGAGGCAACAACTGAGAATCTGTATGCGCCTGGGGGCAGGTTGGTGTAGAAGGACTCACGGCGGGCACCAGGGTCCTGCCACTCGCTGTCCCACCCGTCAAGTCTGTAGCGAAAGCGCACTCGCTGAGGAACAACAAAGCTCAAAGCGGTGAAATCGATCTGAATGTTGCGAGTCAGGGGCGGCAACTCGACGGGCAGGCGCGGGTCATAGAAGCGACCATCGCCAATCAAGCTTTGAATCACAACATTGGGTATCACTGGGTTGTGCAGCAGGTGCTTGGCGTCCAGCATTTGCACGGCCGTCGAATTGACGAACCATAGTTTTCCATCCGGCGCTGCAACGGCCTTGGGGTTAAAATCTGCGAAGGCTGGCTGGACGCCGTCGTAGACGTCAAGCAATCGGACGCGAAGCTTTGTCGTGGGCTCGCGCCACCAGTTTTCAAGCTGCGCATGTTCAATTCTGGCTAGTCCACATGAGAGGTATATCCACAGATCTCCTCGCTGATCGAAGACCAGGGAATAAGCCCGCTTGCACGGCAAGCCGTTGTCAGTGGTCAGGACATGAACAATGCCGTCACGCCACTCGAAGATGCCCGAACCGGTGGAGGCAAATACGCTGTGAGCGTCCGGAACGACGATTTCGCTGACAGACCCCGCGTCAGGAGATCTGTGCAACGAAATGATCTCCCAACGTCCGTCGCGGAAATGGGCTAGATCACTGCGAAGCGCCACCCATAGAGTGCCGTCAGGACCGGAGACCAGACCGTGGATCCTTCCAGGCGGAGGTGCGATGAAATCGAGTACGCGAGACTTGTTCATGCGCGCAAGTCGCTGGGGCGGCGTAGCCGAGGCGGCCCAGACAGTTCCATCTGGCGTTTCGGCAAACTGCAGGACGGGCCCAATCGGACGGCCTTCCGATTGCACCTTCGAGAAACGGCCTTGATCGAATGTGGCCACGCCATCGTCCACTCCAATCCACAGGCCACCGAGATGATCCTCGAACAGCGCAGTAACACTATTGCCCGGCAATCCGTCGCGCTGCCGATAGGTTGTCACGGTTCCGTTGGAGATCCTGTCCAGGGCGCCATTGCCGATCCAGATCGCGCCCGTCCTTGAAGCCAAGACGGAACCGGTGTCGTCAGCGCTCAAGCCCTGACGCGAAGAGAAAGTAACCACGCGGGTCTGGCGAAACTTGTCGACCCCTGCCGTCGTCGCCAGCCAGACATTGCCTTCCCGGTCTTCGAAAATCCCTTGAATCGTATCGCCTGACAAACCATCGCTGAGTGCGAAATGATCGATGCGATCCCTGGTGATGCGATAAATGCCACGGCTTCGTGTGCCGACCCACAAAGTATCGTCGCGATCGAATAGGAGAGCTGTCACTTCCCAGGTGCTGGTGTCCTGATTCGCGGTCACTAACGGCTGCCACTTGTGATCGGTGAGGTGTTGCAGGCCGAGGCCAGCGCCACCGTGTTCCACACCACTCCATACGGATCCGTCCGGTGCAACGACCACTGAATCGAATCCCGCCAAGTCTTGGCTCGCTGCCAACCCCGCGGGGGCGAATACTTGGGACTGCCCGCGTTCCCATCGGGCGAGCTTGTCGGCGGCTGCGATCCAGATGGCCCCTGAGCGTTCGATTGCAAGCGCACCTCCATCGCGAAACGGAATGCCTTGTCGAGGACCGTAGCAGCGCAGAGTCTTCTCGAGCGCGCGGCACAACGGCCCTGCATCATCGGGCGTGTGGTAGCGCGAAGCCCAGATCGATCCATCGGGAGCCTGGCGCACCGCCGCGAACAACCCTGATTCTTCCGCGTACTGCCACAGCCGACCATCCCTCCACCGTTCAAGGTCCAACGATGTCCCAATCCAAAGACTTCCGTCCGCTGCCCCGTAGAGTGCGGTGACTATGGGCGATCGCAGCGTTTGTCCGTCGGGAGGATTAAACGTGACGAATGCAGCCCCATCAAACCGGATCAGGCCCGACTGCGTTCCGATCCAGATGTATCCGTCGGCGGTTTGCGCAACGACGTTGGGTGCACCCGGGAATAGGCCCTCTTGAAGCCGCCAGGCGCTATGAGCGAACTGCGCCAGCGTTACGTCGGGACTGAGAGAATTGGCGCGTGATGGGAAGAGAAATACGCAGAATAAGAGCCAGGACAAAACGATTTTGCCCCAGGCTTCGGTGATTTCTGCGTACATGGATGGCCAAAAATGCTCAAGTGCTCGTCGATTTGCCCGTCCCCATGACTTCCCACGATCCACTGACTGAAGCGTACCGCAACCTAGTGCTGATCGCTCAAGCCCTGGTGACCGCGACACTGGGGAGGCGGAAGGGGTGTCCAGGGAAGCTCCTGGACACGTGGTGGCCTCCTTTCCGTGATTCCGAGGAGCTTTAATAGCGCAGATTTGGCGCTGCCGCTCCCTAGCAGGCTAGTGATGGCTGCTGCTCTGCGCGGCCTTCAGGGCATTGTCCCACTGAGCCCCAATGAGCTGCACCGTCAGTTTTCCCTCGGTCGTCGACTCGAGGGATGTCGTCTTGTCCGACCCCGAAATCCAGAATCCAGTGCCAATGAAGGTCGTATTTGTCTGCGAAGTTGTCTGTTGTGCCTTCTCCCCCAAGTGCTCGGGGTCAGGATAGAGCAGCAGGAACCGCTCTGGCGCGTTCGGCGGATCGATGAAAACCTCGAGAGAGACTTCCTGGGCACGACGCTTGACACGCTCGGCGCCAAAGCTGCGTACGATGGAATATTGCGCATCGAGCATGTCGACGCGCGGTTGCACGTAGGCTGCGTTCTTCGTCGGAGCGGAGAGACGAATCGCATAGGACGACTCGAAGGCCGGCAGCGCAAGCAGCAGCGCCGGGAGCTCCATGCCGTTCTCGAGCTTCAGACAACCTACCGACGCGCCCCTGAGCTCGACCTCTCCCTTGTGGTGAAGAAAGATATCCGCGACATCGTGCGTTTTGAGCTCGGCTCGCGAGACCACGCAGGGGACTGGAGGAGTAGCGGTGGGCGCGGGCGTGGCGGCGAACGAGTGCGCGCCGGAAATCAGCCCCACAACCAGAAGCCACGCCGGCAAGCGATCGCTCAAGGCGTTCATTTGAGTTGCTTGGCAAGCTCAGTGGCAACCGCGTCGATCGCGGCGCGCAGCTGCTTGGCGACGTCCTCGGGCGCTGCCTTCATGGCGTTGCGGTCGGCGAATACCGCCTGCGGATCAGGTTCGATCGTGATCGCCGTTTTCGCTGTCGCCGGCTGAAAGTTGTTGTAGTAGATCTGATCGGCGAACAGAACCTTCTGCGACTGCGGGTCGATCAGACGGGCCTCGAGATGCACGGCCGGACGATAGGGGGCCTTGGGACCCGATGCGGTGTAGCCGATGTACGAGACATAAACGTCGAGCGTGCCTTCGTTGCCGGGGGCCGGCGGCAGCGTGGCGAGGAACTTTCCCTGATCGCCCGCTCGCGGTGCTGGCAGCATCGTCACTTGGAAGCCCGCCGCTTTGAGCGCGCTCTCGATCTGAGCCGGAAGGTAGGCGTGGTAGTTGAGTCCGCCCTCGGTGAGCTCAGCCGCTTCCTCCTTCGACGCAACCGACTGGCGCGACGTTTCGACGAGCGTTCCGATGAGACCGAAGTTATATCCGACGGCATTGAGGGTCTGACTCTGAGCCGTCGCCGGCATGCCGATCGGGGCGACGGCGATCTTTGTGACGTTCTGGTTGGCCTGCTTGTTGAACTCCTGCGTCTTGAAACTGGTGCAGGCCGATAGCAGCGTGAGTGCGAGTACGGTGATCGGGAATTTCTTCCCGAGCGAATTCATGGCTCGCATACGGTCTCCCCCTGAGCCTATTTTGATTGCTCGTCGCCGCTCATCGCGCTTTAGCGCGGGCGGTCACAACACATTGCAATTGTGCACCCTGCCTGGCTTAAGAACAAGGTGGGCTGAGTGCGGGGCTGCTACGAAGTCTGCATTCGAGGGCGGACAGCGGGACATCAGATCGAAAGATCGCGCAACCGGCTAACGTTGTTGGCGCCTCGGCCCGGAGTCACATTCACGAGGCAGAGGCTTGATTCACAAGGCTGCTTACGGTGTGAGTCGCGCTAGTGGCCTCCTCGTTGCGCCCCTGCCGCCTGGGCGAGGGTCCGGTCGCCAAGGCTCGGGCAACAGCCGAAGGTCGTGGCGTCAGTGACTCCTCATGCTCCGCATCGCCCATGTCGATCACCGTGCGGGCAACACTCCGGATGAGGCGTACAGTCCTGTCTCGTGAACCGCGGGCACATGGCCTGCAACCATAGCTCCTCGGGGGGCATCGCTTTGAATTCTGTGGCACAACGAAGGCCACCTGGTCCTAAGGGAGCTCCACTGCTAGGGACCGCGATCGCCTTTGGCCGCGATCCTCTTCGCTTTCTGACCCAGTGCGCTCGCAGCTATGGCGATCTCGTGACATTCCGCATCGGCGCGTGGCCAGCTATGCTGGTGAACAACCCAGACGACATCGAGTACGTGCTGGTCAAGAACTATCGCGGCTTCACCAAGAACCGACACTTCTGGCGCTACGTGCGCGCCATTTTCGGCACCGGGTTGCTGACTGCCAACGGCGATGATTGGCAGCGACAACGGCGCCTCAACGCGCCGGCCTTCAGC
>Ga0123355_10018435_pt1 | contig 11070 bp, 10 predicted proteins | sample TergutEmb28metaG_3_FD_89872 | JGI IMG/M metagenome (GOLD analysis project Ga0123355, IMG submission 89872) | Embiratermes neotenicus P1 segment gut microbial communities from Petit-Saut dam, French Guiana - Emb289 P1 | ecosystem: Host-associated > Arthropoda: Insects > Digestive system > Gut ...
GCGTTATTATGACCCCCGCACTTCACGCATGATTTCTGAGGATACGCATTGGCATCCGGGGAATATGATTTATGGGGATGTTAGGGTTGAGATGCCAAATGCCGGGGTGATTCCGTATCAGCAGGGCATAGCGCAGAGCAAGAACTTATATTCTTACTGTATGGGCAATCCATTAAGCTATATCGACCCATTGGGAAATATTGCTTGGCCAGGTGCAATTCATAATGCAGTGCAAAATGATATCATATATGGAAATCCACAAGGCTTAAATCCATTGGGACCTCTAGGCAGCATAAATTTAGATGCCCCTGCTATACGGCGCGGTACTCAGCCTTCACCTTGTGGAAGATTCTTGGCAAGCGAAGTTAGGATTACTTATAGCGATGCTGCGAGAGATTATTTTGCCAATCACCGCACCTGTCTTGTTACCGGTGCCGATATCGTCCGCCATCCTAGAACCGGACGTGCGGATATCGTTGATATATACACAGGCGAGATATGGGAAATAAAGCCTAACAATAATGGATTAGGCCTACCTCTTGCGCTATTTGTTCTCACTGGATATACAATGCCAGGCAATGCTTTTGATCCGCGTCAGCCGTGGAACTCCCTTGTAATGCCGAATTTAACAGGTGAGCAACCTATTATAGGCGGACAAGGTATTTTTTCAGGAAGTTTTGTTTTTCACAGTGGCTTTTTTTACTATGCCGTTACTTATACAAACCCCGCGCCGGGGGCGATACTTTATACTTATACAAGGCATGGAAGTGTTCAACAAGCACTTATTTCGTTATTAATTTTGGCACTATCAAAAGGAAAGTTTAAAAATCCAGGAACTTTTCCTGTGCTGCCATGCCCGGCTTAAAGGTAAAATATAACAATTAGGGTGGTTTTGAATGAGAAATTTTTCGGTAGTTTCCAAAAAGAGGTTAAAGCAATTATTGACACCTCATGGATATAAAAATTGGAAGCGTCTGTTCTTAAAATTGAATGATAATATATTCATAATGGTTATGCTCAAGGGCACGTTTGATAAAGAATTTAGTTTGATTGACACCTTCGTATATCCATATCCCTACTGTATAAAGGTTGATAATTGGTTCGAGGACTACGATCCGAGGGATCAGATATCTGACACCTTGTTTGACGCTCTGCAGAGAATAAACCCAGACAAATTTACGAAGGAGTATTATTACCCTTTGATTTATGCAAAAAGCGAAGAAGGTACACTTAAAAGCTTAGATTTCATCTGTGAAACTATTGAAGAGTTTGCGTTGTCGTATATGAATAAGTTCAACGATTTGGAATTTTACTACAACGAATTCCCTATATTTGCTCAAAAACCTTGTAACCCAAATATGTTTGAGATATTTGAGCAGCTGTATGGCCTGTCAATCAAGTTGCGCAAATATGATAACGCGATACCCTATGTTGATCGCAAATTATCGTTTGTAAATGGAAAAACCAAGAGAGCAAGGACGGAGCTTGCTAATCTAAAAGGAGGTAATTTTGATGAAAGGACATTGATGGTGGAAAAAATGAAACCGGGTTATATTAAGTTGGCCATAAGTGCCGCAGAAAAGGCAATTGTTCAATGGGGAAAAGAGATTAAAGAATGGCAGATTATGAAAGAAGCACTATTGTCAAACGATCATACATTCCTTGAAGGTTACATCAAGAAAATCGAGAGTAACAGTCGCAAGATTTTGCAAGAGATGTTCGGCGAAAAATGACACCGTAAAATGGTAAAGCAATATCCCCAACTGCGTAATTGCCGGTCTTATACCTTCAACAACCTCTCATACTCCACAAAATCTAGTTGTCCGGAAATCATTTTTTCTCTAAGTTCAATCGCATAAGTCCCCCACTTCTCAAATTCCGCGTTGGTCATTTTCTTTTTCATAAACCGCGCATAGTGTGCCTTGTAAGCGCGGTTGTACGCCAGCCAAACCGGATCAGTCCGGCACTTATCATCATATTTCTTTCTGGCACTCACATCGCGACAAGTTTTGCTCGGCTCATCTGTTAAAGGCTTTTCACAATAATCAGAATACTTGCCATGCGGTAGCAGAAACCACCTTCCGCAATTAGCACACTTTTTAGGCACATAATTATTTTTCAGCCCACGAAAGAAATCCGTATAAAGAAAAGCGCCAATGCGGTCAAAAACATAGCTTTCACACAGAATAGGCTTGCCGTCATCCGGGCGAAAAACTTCATGCTTTACCGCCTGCGGCTCAGCAGACCCAAGGCGCATATAAGTTTTTCCGGCAGGTTTTTCTGTGGCTAAGTATTTTTCAAATTGTGCAGCCACCTCATATTCATTTAGAAACCCATGCCGGATATGATAAAACCCATCCAGTAGTTTTGCGTATACATATCTTACACGCAATACCCCCTCCAGCCAGAAAATATACGAGTTAATTGTGTTCTTAATACCTGTATTTACAGCTTCAATTATCTCAAATAAATCATCTAAATATAGCTTGCTCTCCCACCACTTTACCATTGGCTCAAGATCAAAGCGTGTCAGATAAAATATTTCCTTGTTATTATCATTATAGGTCGAGTACCCATATTCATTGCTGTCCGGATAATACGCATCTTGATCGTATGGATCAAGCGCTATACCATCCTCAAATAAATCAGGGTAAGTATTCAAGACCTTGAGAAGACGTTCACCATAATCTTTAGAACTACTCCTGCAAACATCATACGGTGGCAGCGACAAATAAATATTATCAATCCTGCTTAAGGTTCTCTGCGCCTCGCGCACTCTGTCATTATAATCGCGCCGGGCAAAGTCCATGCTCATTTCAGCATTGATTAAAACTCGCGGCAGTAAATACCGCAGATCATCGTAATATTCCTCAAGTTTGTCCACATCCAAATTCAAATAACTCACCAGTATTTCATTGTTGAAGTACTGGTGTTTTTTATTGATGAAAACCCTGTTATTCCAAAACATCGCGTGAAAAACATCCATAATATTGACCTCAAAAATATTTTTTCAAAGTAGAAGTTGCACATCATCAAATAGAGTATATCATAATATTTAGCCCAAGTCTATTGATTTACGAACAATTGTTCTGTATAGTTATAGCAGGTGATTTCTGCAGAAAATCAACTACACCTATCAAGAAATGAAGGGAGCACTAAGAATGGCAAAAACTAAGACTGAAAGAATCCTGAGCATTGAGGATCAGATTGAGCAGCTAAAAAACCAGAGAAAGAATCTTATACAAAAACAAAAAGAAGATGACCGAAAGGCCAGAACCAAGCGCCTTATCGAGCGCGGGGCAATTACTGAAAGCCTCATCCCCGAAGCTGATATGTTCACCAATGAGCAGATACAAACATTTCTTGCAAAGACCATCCAGACTGAGTACGCAAAGAAAATCCTCAACAGTCTGAAAGTGCAAAGCGGTAATACGGTTATATCCAAGTCCGCAAAAGTGGCACAGACCAGTTCCACAACCACACAGCAAAATAAGGACAACAACGTGGGGCAGGCGAGCTAAATCCATTGATATCATTATACCAATGGCGCACTTATACACCGCTTCGCGGTGTCGTGCGCCCTGCGGGGCTTAAGGCGCAAATGCCTTCTGCGGAAGGCATGGCACCTAGCGGTGCAAGTTGCGCCTTCGAGAGGGGACTAGTCCCCCCTCGACCTCCCCCAAAGCCTCCGGCGGGGTTAAAGTCAAAGTCAGAAAACAAAGGAGGTCTGCCCATAGCCATATTTCATTTGAGCATAAAAATAATCAGCCGTGGCAAAGGCAAGTCGGCGGTCGCGGCGGCAGCATATCGTGCGGGTGAGTTAATCAAGAATGAGTACGATGGAATTACCCATGACTACACCCGCAAAGGTGGCGTAGTCTACACAGAGATAATGCTGCCGGATAACGCACCACCCGAATATGCAGACCGCGCTACTCTATGGAACTCTGTTGAGCAGGTAGAGAAAAGCCGCAACTCTCAACTAGCGCGGGAAATTGAAATTGCTTTGCCTGTTGAGTTGACTTTGCCACAAAACAAAAGTCTTGTGCATGATTACATTAAGCGTAATTTTGTATATGCAGGCATATGCGCCGATGTTTGCATCCACGATACCGGCAACGGAAACCCACACGCACATATTATGCTTACCATGCGTCCCATCGAGAAAAACGGAGAGTGGGGCGCAAAGGCCAAAAAAGAATATATTCTGGATGATAGTGGCGAAAGGGTAAGACTCAAAAGCGGCGAATTCAAATCCCGCAAAGTTGCTGCTGTGGATTGGAACAACCAAGACAAGGCAGAACAGTGGCGGGCGAGTTGGGCTGACGCTGTTAATACTGCATTGGAGCAACGTAAAGTAGAATCCCGCATAGACCACCGCTCATACGAGCGACAAGGTATCGACCGAATCCCAACTATTCATTTAGGCGTTGCTGCTTCTCAGATGGAGCGTAAAGGTATTTCCACAAATCGCGGCGACATAAACCGCGAAGCCGAGATTACCAACTCGCAATTGCGGCAGCTGGAAGCGAGGATTAACAAACTCAAGGCCCGGCTGACAGAGGAATCTAAATTCCGGGATGTAGCTGACTTAGAGACCAAGGTTATGGATATGCACGGCAAGCAGCGGGGTCTTTCTTCAAAGCTGAACGACATCGAGCAGCGCATCAAGACTTTGGACGAGCATATCAAGCAGGCCGGGTATTACTTTGAGTTTAGGCCCCACTACAAAAAATATAAGGAGGTTAAACCGAGAAAGCAAGAGGACTATCACGAAAACAACCGCCGGGAACTTGCGCTCTATGAATCTGCTGAACGTTACCTCAATGGAATAATGAATGGGAAAACCGGCCTACCAGTTAATGCGTGGAAAGCGGAACGCTCTAAGCTGACTGCTGAGAAAAACACGCTATATCAAAAGTATTATTCGCTCAAAGAGGAAGTGCGGAAGGCAGAGGCCATTAGGCGTGATGCCCAAAACATCATGCGAAAGGAGGCAATGGATAAACGACCTCAATTATCGCAGGGGATGGAACTATAATCTAGAACTTGAAAGTGGTGAAAAATGCAGGATTAACAAATACTTTTGATTTTTTAACTAATACAAAATTGTACCTTGAAAATTGAATAGAAAAGGAAACGGTATGGCAAAAAAAGACAGTCACGTACAAACATCCTTAGATGCTCATCGCGAAATTTCTACCGGCAATAAAGCCTGTTTGTCGGGGCAGAATTTTGGGGCGCATAAAAGAGTGCTTATGTTAGGCAACACAACGATAAATGTAAAATCCGTATTTATCGGTAAGGTCACGTTAGACAAAGCTTTAGGCAATATTGCAGCACAAAAAATAAAGCAATAAGTTGAAAAATCCGCAGGATTATGCTAAAATAATCCTGCGGAAATCATTGACTTGTTGTTTCTTCGGGAGGTAAAAAAATGAGGGAACATAAAAGGTACAACGCAGGTATTTACTGCCGCTTGTCGAAAGACGATGACATCAGAGGCGGCGAAAGTTCGAGCATATCCACGCAAAAAGAAATGTTGGAAAAGTACGTTAAAGGTAATGGTTGGACTGTTTACAGCTGCTATACAGACGATGGGTACAGCGGTACAAATTTCAACCGCCCCGATTTTCAACGTATGATTGATGATGTTGAGGATGGCAAGGTGAATTTGATAGTCACGAAAGATTTATCAAGACTTGGGCGCAATTATTTGATGACAGGGCAATATACCGATATTTATTTCCCTGACCGCGGCGTTAGGTTTATTGCTCTTAATGATGGGATTGATACTCTTAACAGCGACAACGATATTGCACCTTTCAAAAATATCCTCAACGAAATGTACGCAAAAGACTGCTCAAATAAAGTAAGGACGGCATTAAGGGCAATGAAACAGCAGGGCAAATATGTAAGTGGGCATACCCCCTTTGGCTATCAAAAAGATCCAAAAGACAAACATAGATTAATCGTTGAGGAAACCGGTTCGGAGGTGGTTAAGCGTATTTTTCAAATGGCAAGGTCGGGTTTGGGCAGTAAGAAAATTTGCACGATTCTCAACGGCGAAGATGTTCCAACTCCTCGAAATCACCGTAAAATATTTTTGGGACAGGAGCCAAAGCCTACTAAAGGATGGCTCCCCGAAGTGGTTATTAGCATCTTGCGAAACAGGACTTATCTTGGTGACACGGTACAAGGAACTATGGAGTATGCAAGATTTAGCAGAACGCCGCCTAAGCGTAAACCAAAAGAAGAATGGATAATCACGCCGAATGTCCACGAACCGCTTGTAGATGTTGAAACTTGGGAGTTTGTGCAAAAACTGATTGACAGCAGAATACATCCGACAAGAAGTAAAGAAGTTCACATGTTTGCAGGGCTCTTGAAGTGTGAGGATTGTGGAAATACGCTTGGATATTCTAAAAAAGGCAAATCAACAGTCCCAAATTTTACTTGCGGTGATTATCGTAGGTATGGAAAAAAATCATGTACAAGCCATTATATTCGCAAAGATACACTGGAGCAAGTTGTTTTAGACGATATTCTCAAGTATTCAAGACTTGCAAAAGGAGAATCTGATGAGTTGGCAGGGCAATTACTGAAGCAGAACGGGGATAAGGATGAAAAGAAGATTAAAAGCTTAACCGCCGATTTGAAGAAGTTGAATGCTAGGTATACGGAACTGGACAGCATTTTGAAACGATTGTACGAGGATATATGCTGTAAAGGAAGGTTGTCAAAGCCTTCTAATACAGCAAAGGCAGCTGGTTCATCCGTAGCAGTTTGGAGCGGCAAGCTAGAGAGGGGCGATACATACAATCTAGCAGGAACGGCAGTTTCGCCGTTCCTGCTTATTTCGTTGGGGGACAGTAATGCGATATAAGTATTCAACATAATAAATAGCCTCAAAACTACTGGGTTTGAATAAAATCCCGCATAAGCAATATAGATTCCTTTAATTGGCTAGAAGTATATCTTGGATTATTTTTGTTTTCGGGATGGTGAATTTGATGTCTTATGTATTCTGTTAAAGTTATTTGTTCATCCTTTGTACTACCATCACGCAGAATCTTTGTATAGCGCATTGTACCTTTCCCATTTTTATAGTTATTAAATTCATCTTCTGCTTCTAAAAAGCCATAAAGCTCATTGTGATATTCTTCTGTCACAAGAGCAAAGGCAAGATAATTAGTTTCATTTGATGAAAAATATGGAAGCTTTCTTTCTTCAAGAGAAAGCGGATGGTTATTTTTCTTAAGAATCATAATTTTAGCTCGATCATTTTGGGATAGCTGTTTAATAAGCAGTGATGAGTGTGTAGACATAAATATTTGAGAGTCTATAGATATTTTCAAAATGAATGCTATCAATCGTTCTTGTAATGATGGGTGCATATGCAATTCTGTCTCATCAATTAACACTATAAGCTGCTTCCCGCTCTGGCGAGCCATATGATATGAATACACAAGTGAAAAAAACATCTCATAGCCGGAGCCCAAAGCCCCAAGCTTAATCTGTTGATTGTTATCTTTTTTATGAGCAAAAGCAGCATATTTGAATGGATGATAGTTTTCAACAAATTCCAACTTTACAGATATGCCAGTAATGGAATAAAATTCATTAATTGCTTCTGTTAAGAAAGTATTTGACACCTTAATCTTTTTTACTTCAGATGAGAAAATAGCATTTATATCGGCAATATCAGTACTGCCCTTAATATATTGAAAGTCAAAATCCTCCATAAGTCGATCAAAACGCGTTTGATTAAAGCTACCCGTTCTTGTTTGATAGTATCTATTCTTGTCAAGAAAAATAACATCATTCTCGCTAAAACGCTTTCCCGAAAACGGATTATTAACGCTTACCCTTAAATCGGGGCTACCATCTTTTGGTTTTAGTGGGTCAGCTTTTATAAAAAGTTGATCGGTTACAACAATTGAAGATAGATAGGTTCGAGTGCCTCTCGATCTAACACCCGCCTTAAATTCAAAACCTCTTGCCTCAAAGTCTCCTTTTGGCATAGTACCTTTTACTGTAAAAGGCTTTTCCGCAAAAACAAGTATATTTACGCTTTTCTGAGGACAATTCATATCTTCAAGTGCAAAGCTATCGCTTTTATACTCAAGAATAGGTAATGCAAGTGCTTCGAGTAGTGTTGTTTTACCGCAACCATTCTCACCAACAAAAACATTTATACCCGATCCCTCCGAGCTTCCATCAGGCACGTTAAAACCGCTTATTTCAAATAATGGATCAGTACCGAATAATCTGTAATTTTCAATAGATATCCCCGAAATAAACACAGTAAACACCTCCTTGTTTTCAAGCAATTTGAATAATGGATCAAAGCTACAGTTTTGTCGTTCCCGTCAATCATTTTGATAGATTAAAATCGCAACATCCGCATGTGGATATTTAACAGTTTTTTACCACCTGAAAAACCTTATAGTTAAAGGCTTTTTATTGCGTCTGAAACCCCGAAATCGGGTATGGTAGCATAAAGCCCTTATACGCTCACCCAAATGCACACATCACGTATTCATAGGCTTTTTCGTCCCTACTCCCCACTCTTTTTATTCGCCCTGCCCTTGTAAACATTGTACTGATTCTTACAACGATGCGAACAAAACACAGCATTCGGATGCCCCGCAATAAACACATTCTGGCAATGCTTGCAGCAGCGCAGTGGCTTTTTATCATCCGTCAGCGCAAAACTAAACATCATCTGCACGCCAAGCAGCAGCGAATGAAAATCCCATACAATTGTCGGCTTGTCCAACAAGGCAATATGATATGTAGGCGCAATCCCACCGAAAGCAGCCATGCCCTGCCTGTATAAATCGCGTGTCGTTTCGTCAACCTTGTCGTAATCTTCATAGTAGAGGAAACTGGAAACGAAAGTAAAAGCCCAATCTTTGAACTGCGTTGTCAGCCAATCATAGCTTTCCGCGTATTCTCTTTGAAAACTCATATTCAGTGCCAACGGAGCATTCCCGAACGTCATAGCAAGTGCCAGCATATCTCTGTCACCGCTAACATTCCATCGAGCCTCATCTTTTGTTTTTACGAAATCCGGCTTGTCAAAAGGAAAGAAAAGGGCGGTATAATCAGTAACGCTCACGGATTCTTCCTTGACAAAATGATTCTTCGGCAGATAAACCGCGTCATACTCCATAAAATGCGGCGTTGTCGGCAATGCAGTCATAAATCCGAGCAGGCCGTACTTTGATACAAAATCAACAACAGCCGCCTTGACCTTATCAGCCCCGGCCCTGCGCATTTGCAGCATACCGACATTGAGCGCGTCAACTACCATAGCGTCAGCGTCTTTCAATGGATCATATACAACAGACTTCGCTTTTGGCGCGGGCTTCAAGTATAGTATACCGTCATGCTCCCGTAATTCATATTCGCTATATCTCACCCAATGGGAACTTGTCTTTTGAAAAAGGTTATTCATCTAGCCCCTCCGAGTTGTAACCCTATTTGCATTACATAGTATAACAAATATATCACTCGCCGCTGCCGCTGTCAATAGTGGCGGCTTTTTCCTCGTCATACCGCGCAAGGAATTTCCGCTGCGCCAGCGTAATTGACAAGCCGGATTCTAGCTTTTGCCGTATTTGTGCTGCCAGCTTGTCCTGCAACTTGTTAAGTAGGAGAGCCAATGTCTTGCGGATATTGCGGTCAGATTGCTTACGGATCGCAGCAATGCGAGCATTGCTATACTGCCGGACAGCGCTGTAATATAGGATTTCTCTATGGTTTTCCGACATATCGCGCAGCAGCAGGGAAATATCCATATACGTCACAAGCTCATGCAATTCATAGGGGCAATCAAATATCGTATCAATAAAATCCCCGCGTATTTGTTGCCGCCACCATTGATGCTCAAATGGACGAGGGGCTACCGTTTCTAATCCCTCTTTTAGCTTGCCCTTTTCATGGTTCTCACCGACTTTATCCCAATGCAACATTTCTTCGCTGGAGCGTCTTTTCTCCCAGTAACGCTCCTTACGTTCACGGTTTTTGTCCAGATGGTTCCACTGTTTTATGACTTCCCTAAAATCTTCTTCCGTCCGGGCGGCATCTTCCATACGAGCAAGAGCAGCGCGTTTTGCCTCGCGGACTAACTGCTTACGCCCCATGCTCTCACCCCATTCAAAAAATATTTTTGAAAAGCTGCGAAAAAAGGTTCCGTTTTACCCCCGTTAATTCTCCTATGGGTGAGGGAGTAATTTATTGTCGATTGCAATAGATTACTCCTATCTCACTTCGCGCCGTGTGCGCGGGAAAGGAGTACACTATACAAATACAAGAACTAAAGACTGATTACAACAATAGGAACGAGCTATCAACCCCATTTTACCATGAGGGAGGACAAACGACAACAGCAGGCACATTTACGCGGCGGATCGGCAACACCATTTACCGTGTGAATGTCCATTACAGCAAGACAGCCAGTGAAACAATAACCGACAAAATCGCCCGCCTTGTAAAAAATGATGTTTCGGGAAAGGCGGGTAGTCGATGATGGCTATGAAAAATAATTGTGGCGGGGCATTGATAAAGCGCCCCGCCCGTGGTATACTGACATTGCTACGGATGAACCGCTTGCCTGAAAGGAGCAATCCATGAACAGGCAATCGGAAAAGACAAAAATCACGGCTTTATACAGCAGATTGAGCCGTGATGATGAGCAGGTCGGAGAATCCGGTTCGATAACCAATCAAAAAATCATGCTAGAGGACTACGCGGCGAAAAATGGCCTTGAGAATATCCGCCACTTCACAGACGATGGAGTGAGCGGCACAACCTTTGAACGCAAAGGCTTTCGGGCTATGATTGAGGAAATCGAAGCGGGAAACGTCGGTTCGGTCATAACTAAGGATATGAGCCGGATCGGACGCGATTATTTGCAGACGGGATTTTATACGGAAGTATATTTTCGTCAGCATGGCGTTCGCTTTATCGCGGTCAGCAACGGCATTGACAGTAAGAACGGGGAAACCGGTGAGTTTGCCCCGTTCTTAAATATTATGTCGGAATGGTACGCGAGGGATGCAA
>Ga0123355_10018436_pt1 | contig 11069 bp, 9 predicted proteins | sample TergutEmb28metaG_3_FD_89872 | JGI IMG/M metagenome (GOLD analysis project Ga0123355, IMG submission 89872) | Embiratermes neotenicus P1 segment gut microbial communities from Petit-Saut dam, French Guiana - Emb289 P1 | ecosystem: Host-associated > Arthropoda: Insects > Digestive system > Gut ...
CAAAGACTAGACTATAATGCATTAAACTTTCTGGCATATACTGAAGGTATTATTTTTATAAATGCAAGTCTGGGGATCAAATCCTGGTGGGGGCAAGATTTTCTGCACCTGTCCAGACCCACCCAGCCTCCTGTACAGTGGGTACCAGGCTTCTTTTATGTGGGTAAAACAGCTGTGGTGTGACATTAACTGCCTATCCCTGTTTAGTGCTGAGGTTAAAGAAAAAGTGGAGGTGTACCTTTACTCCTCCTGTGGGCCTACATGACTTCTAGGGTGAACTTTATCTGTATTATTTTTAATGAAATTATGTTAGAGTGCCAGACCATATAAAGTGAATGTGAGAAAATGGCTGGGATATAAGGAGTTACATTCCAGGTACTGTGAAATGAAAATATCTCCTAACCTTACATTTAATTATTCATTCAGATAGTTTGTTTTGGAAGTGGTAATGCTGAAATGTAGGTTGTACCTGTTTCTTGTGATGCCAGGGTTATAATGTGTATAAACTTTACCCTTTCATTTTCTCCACTTTGCTCACAAATTTATGCTGTTTATGGGTTTGCTGTTCTTTAAATATTTAAAGTCTCTTTTACAGATTTATGAGACAAAATGGATGAAGTTGAATATAAACTGAAGAAAAGAAATGCTGTTTTGGCTGTAAATGTAAGTATCTCAAATGTGACACAATCATTTTATCAGGCAGTAATAAACATTAAGTTGTATATTCACCAGTTAACCCATATCCTAATAACAAGCATGCTCTGTGGGCACAGTGCAAGGCCAAAGAGCTCTCCAAGGACATGTAACTTGTTGGTGTTTCATGTTATTTTAGTCATATGCCTTTTCAGTAATGTTGCCAGGTCTCATATAAACTACACACACAGGAAATTTTGTCATTACTCCAACTGCATATCTGTAGGGTATAAATGTTTATTCCTCAGTTTTTGGTCTGTTGTGTGTTACTCAGTAACAAAATATTCACTTAATTTTTTACAGGCTGTTTCGAAACTTATTGACATTATACAAAGTAAAGGTGCTCCCCATTCTGGAAAAATTGAAGAGGTAAGAAGAATGAAGTTATTTTTTAATGTTTAAATTGAGTAAAATGGTGGTGCCTCTTAATATTTTTGGTTTCGTTCTGGAAACTTAGGTTGTAGCTGTTGTGTCATTTATGACAGTAACTTTTGTAATTACAATTTAGTGACATTACTATTAGTTATTACATCTACTCACGTGGATTTTCATAGATGTTCAAGATACTGACTAGTATATCTGCTCACAGAAGCACTTTTTGGTATGGTAATCATTTATTGCCACAAAATGTAATTCAAGGGTGGCTTTTTTGCATCCTAATGGATAATTTGAATCTTCGTTCAAGCTCAAGCTATGATAATAATAAGTTAGGTAAATTAAAAAGTCAGATTTATTTAAACATCTTGGTGTTGTAGCAAAAATTTTAATGGGTTTCTTCAACCTGTCCCTGCAAATGATGGAATACTATCTGGAAATGGCCCACAATATTTTCTTCTCCAGTCCTTTCCAGTTAGCTGAGAAGGTTATTATGGGAGTTGTATTTTAGATGTGTGTTTGGTTTGAATCTTGGCCACTTTACTGTCTGTGCTGACTGAGGTTGTTCATGACTTTGTCAGTTTCTTCAAGTGAATGCCATAGATCTACAATCTGCAGTGGTTGCTTAGCACAGAATTGTATGAGTCCACCCCCCTGATGCCAGCTCCTAGTCCACCCTTCAAAACAATTTTGGAACTGGTTTTGTGGAATGGCCTTCAGAGCTGCTGTTGTATTACTCCTGATGTCATCAATGTCAGCAAAATGCCTTCCTTTCAATATGTTCCTTATCTTCGGGAACAGAATAAAAGTCATTGGGGGCTAGATCTGGTGAATAGGCAGGATGTTCCAACACAGTTATTTGTTTAGTAGCTAAAAACTTCCCCACAGACAGGGCCATGTGAGCAGGTGCATTGTCGTGATACAAGATCCATGAGTTGTTGGCAAAAAGTTCGGGTCGTTTCTGTCTAACTTTTTCACGCAGCCTTTCCAGTACTTCCAAATAGTAAACTTGGTTGACTGTTTGTCCAGTTGGTACAAATTCATAAAGAACAATCCCTCTAATATAAAAAAAAGTCAGCAACATTGTTTTGAATCTTGATTTGGACCGACGGAATTTTTTTGGTCGTGGGGAATTGGCAGTCTTCCATTGTGCACTTTGCCACTTCATTTCAGGGTCGTATTGGTAGACCCATGTTTTATCACCTGTGATGGCATGGCCCAAAATGTCATCTTGCCTCTCCAAAAGGTCTTGGCAAATTGTGACTCTAATTCAAGCTCAGACATTCTCGCGGTGGCACACCAAAACACACGGACAATAATAGATGCCACTCAGAAAGAGACTACCATAGATTAACAACAACACAGCTGTGAAATGCTGATATGTCAATGTCATCAAACCATACTAAGGCTTTTGTCCAGTGCTGCCACGGCAAGCACACCGTGGCGAGTTCGCGAACTTAATTGTCCGACCACGTACCTTAGAGTGTGAAAAGTGTATATGAAACAGACAGGACAGTCCACTGAGATTTGATGGAGGAACATAGCGACATATATGCCGCTTTTAGTCAAATTTGCCCCCAGTAGTTGAAGATAGCATGTTAAACACATCACACTGAGTTACACATGGCACCTGAACATCAGGTTTCTGCAGCTGTGTGAGGTAGGCAGGCTATCCAAACATATAAATGTGTCAAGGCTGTTCATAGGTTACCATTCTTATGGGAGGAGGGTTGTGATGAAACCTGCCTAACAGGTTACTGTTGTGCCCCTTTATGGTCAGGTTAAGCAGCAAATGGAGACTCGTTAATAAATGAAGGGACATTTTTCCAGTTTACAAACAAAAAACAAGTGCTGTGGTAGGAGTAAGGGTTGATCAACCTGATTCTGCTTTTCTCATAACCAGTGCACCAATCAGGTAGGTGTTTCACAGGTGTGCACATGCCCACACACACACACACACACACACATATGCAATGTTGGAGACAGTAAGTCCATAGCATGGGGACTGTCTGAGAAGATTTTTTGTCCTGTAATGTAACATTCTGTTCTGACCTGGACTACATATGTTAACATAATAAATTACTTGGATGAAAAATGTATCCTCTTGATATTATTCTCTCACAGCCATAATACAGGATAATTAACTTATGAAAATTGCTTTCATTAACAACTTTTCACTGTTTTGTCAGCTGCCAGAACTGGTGTTACTGAAGTTGAAATGTGAAGATGCTGATCCTATAGTCAGTGTAACAGCCTGTCAGGGAGTTGTCACTCTTGTTGAATTTGGTATACTGGGAGTGATACCTGCTCTCTCTTTCTTCATAGCTACACTTCCCACTGTCAGGTTTGTATTATTTTTTTAGTTTCAAGGTACATTTATTGTCACATATTGTCACCATCTAGCTTTCCAGTGAGGATGAGTTCCACTCAAGGAACTTACTCACTGGAGCCTCTGAAGCCTCTAAGATGTTTTATTGCACTGGAATACAGTTCCAGTAACACACACAGTAATTGATTTTCTGGATTATTTAATTAATTGTTGGCACTGTTTACAAGCAGTTATCATATTTGCACTTTTTTGGTTATTTTATTTGTTTAGCTGGAATCATGAAAAAGATGTCACTGATGACATTTTTTTACTTGTATGGTTAAGACTTTTATTTCTTATTGGACAAATGGAACATTTATTTACTCTTCAGAAACCAAACTAAGAGAGAGCATATGTTTCTGCATTTCCACAGTTTCCAGACTTCTCGTTTATCCCAGGAAATTTAAAACCAAAATTTCTGGACCCTGATTTGTTATTTTGACACAGTTTTTTTTTTATTTGCCAGTTGGTCCTAAACTAAATGAATTCTGATCATCTTGTGTGAAATGGTGGATGTAAGCTGGACCATTTCATTCTCAGTGGCTTACACCACAACATTGTAGTGGATGTCTGGCTACTGTTAATCTCCTTCAGTCAATTTGTGTCAGCCAAACGCTGTCAGGTTTCAGATAACACACTGGCTCCTAGTTTCTCAAACCATGAGTAGGCCTGACAGTGACAGATTTTGGACATACAAATTTTTGCTTTGCTTCGCATGCTGTTTTACCAAAAAATGGATCAGAGTCTTTCCGTTCTTGTTAAAATATCAGCTCCTAAACAGCGTATGTTAGAATCTGTTGCTGTTAAATTTATACAAAATATCAAACAGTTTGTCGTCTTGGATTTGCACATCTAGGATCCAACTGCCAGCTACAGTATGACCCAAACAGGAATAACCAAATGGTTAATAGTGAAGGAAATTTAAAGACAGATAATGCCTGTGTTCATAAGCACTTTGCCATGAAGGTGCAAGGAACATAGAAATGAAGCTATATACTTACTAGACCTTGGTATTGTAAGGAGGTGTGTGGTTAGCTTCATGCTGAAGCCACTTCATATGCCTAGCATGCACTGGAAAAGAGATGAGACCTGGAGCCACTCTGGATATTACAACACAGTGTGAAATCCCTGGTCATGTCAGGAAGTGAACTGTGGTTGCTGACTACTGTGCTAACTTCATTACTGATGGGTGCTTCCTTAACTTATATGATAAACATGATAATGTGATAACAATGAAAAGAGTGCATTTGACATATATGTAATTCCCTTTACTTCAAATGTCAGTGGTGTATTTAACCATTGTCACAAAAAAGTTATGGTAGTTCTGGGTTATGACAATTTAGCATCCATATTCCTGACAGACACAACATGAAACCAATAAAACACATACTGAAACTTCAAAATTTACTGAGCATCAGTGACTCTTTGACACGGACCTTTTGAATCACTTGTTCTAAGATGTGCCAACTCAGCTGTGTAGCTGATTGCTGTACAGAGTCATCTGTCTGATACTTTAATTTTTATACGTCATATGCCTGATGATGACAGCACATTGAAAATCAAGACACATCTGAGAAATGTATGATAAATAATGTATTTTGATATAAAATTAACATATGGTTTTCTCTTTAAAATTTACTATTAGAGAGAGATGCTTTTTATTTTAATAGCCGAGTTTCTTTTATTCAAATATATGTTTCTGGCCTGTTTCTTATTTTCAGAAATTACACTGGAGTAATATATTGTATTGGAACTTTGCTCATAGTTGATCTTAAAGCAAGAGTCTCTGAAAATAAATCATACCAGTGTCCATTCAGCCTTCAATCCCCACAGCATCCTCTAGTTACAGTACTGAAGCAGAATAAAGATACTTGGTATGATGTATTAAATGTTATGAAGTTTATCTGCAATCATAATGAGGAAATGTAAGTATATGCTATTACTGCTTTGATGCTTTATTTACTTTGCCATATGTGAAAAGGGGCACCACAATCCCAGTGGTCTAAGGCGTAGGTCTGCGGCTGCTCACCTGCTGAGATTGTGGGTTTGAATCCTGATGGTGGCATGGATGTTTGTCTGTTGTGAGTGTTATGTGTTGTCAGGTAGAGGTGTCTGAAATGAGCTGATCGCTTAGCCAGATGAGTCTTACCGACTGTGGTGCATTGTTATGTGTGATCTAGAAACCTGAAGAATGAAGAGGCTGTGGCCTGTGTTGGGCCACAGCACCACAGGAATCAAAAGGGAGGGGGCACGGGATTGGCACTTTGCCTGACTATGAGCTCTGGTCTTGTTTTGGAGGTATAGCTCCATTGTTTTTCGACCTTCTTTACCAGACATTGTGAGTGATTAGTATTGATCCATGGCTGTTTCACTTGTTGGGTAGGAAGTTGGGTTGCTTCATAGACCAGTCTTGACAGTGACAAAGAGAGAAATCGCCACCCCTTGCTGGTAATCAAACCCAAATTCCCTGGTCATCTAGGCCATAGCCTCTCTTTACTTTCTGAACTACCCATGTCACGTCAGTAGGTAAACTTGTATTACAACAACAACAACATCATCATCATCATCATTCCGAATAATCAGGCAGTAATAAGGAACATGGAGCTGGATGAGACCTATAAGTATCTGGGGATAGAAGAAGGTGAAGGTGTCAAGAACAGCCAAATTAAGGACTCAGTAATGAGGGAATATTACCATCGGGTCCAACAAATTCTCAAGACAGAGCCAAACTCAATGAAGAAGATCACAGCTGTCAACACTTTGGCTGTACCAGTCCTAGTTTACAGCTTGGGAATAGTCAACTGGTTAGAAAAGAAATTGGAAAGATAGATCGAAAAATGAGGGAGCTTCTGACTATTGAAGGAATCCACCATCCAAAGGTAGACATCAACAGACCATACATCAAAAGACAAAATGGTGGACATGGATGAGTTGGTGGAGTCTGCATATATTGCTGTTGTGGTTGCTCTCAGCCATTACAGCAAGTAAGGCAAAGATAGGCTTACCAAATTAGTGCAAGAATATGATGGTGGAAAGGCCAAATACTGTGCAAAACAAAGTAAATCTAATAAAACAAAAATATATAAAACCAAAAACTGCTGCCCTAAATATCAAGAATCGACTTAAGTCCAGCATTGAAAATGAGAAATGAAAGAACTCAAGAGCCAACCAATGCAGGGACATTTCTGCCAGGACATTGAAAGCTAAAGAAAGAATTCAAGAATGGCCTAATTTCCCTCAGTGCTCACATTCCAGTAAGCAGCTTAATTCATTGCGTCAATAGTATGCAAAAGGATGGAGAATGTACCAACTCTGTGTTGGTGTTAAACTAATACATTTTCATGTTAAGAGATCTGAAAAATTTATGGTTTCTCTTCGGTTTGTGTAGTGAATTTTCTCAGTAATAAAACTGTATTACAATGAAAAAGTATTAAGCAAAACCTAAAAGCCTTGGTCATGAAATTTGTCAGTGACTGAATCCTTATCTGTCAGTACTGAATACCAGCAGTTGGCTTCTTATTGCAGTTTTTCATGTGATATACTTAAGTAGTACATACTCTTCATTTGAAATTATTTATTATAATATGTATAGATGTCCGCAGTCGATGATGAACCGCTGGTCACGCGGTTGATTGGCCGAATTGAGGCGGCTGCGACTGGTTCTGATGGGCTGCTGCTGGATGCCCCGGATGAGCGGTGGTGTGCCAAGTCCACGAGGTATTGTGGCCAGGCAGTCGTGCCTTCTGTCTTGCCAAGCTTCCTTCTCGGTGTGTTGTTGACAGTTACTCCTTACCGAATGAACTGCTTTCTGATGAACTGCTTCTCGTTGGTTAGATTGGCTCCTTATATACAGGTCGCCTGCTGTCCAGTCTGCTCTGCCATTAGCTGGTTGGCAGAGCTGGTAGGCGTGGCTTGTTGGGTGTAGTTCCATTTGCCAGGGGCCGTTTCCTTTGTTTGGAAGTAGACAGAGAAGGAGGGAGTGAGAGAATGGTTTCCTGTGGTGGTTAAGATGCTGTTGGCTTGGTCAGTGTGCTGATTGGTGTACGGACAGAGGAAGGAGAGTTGTGAGGTGAAACGGGATTGAATCAGAGGTGGAGTGACATGTGGGTGTTCCCACATATGTATATATAGTGTCATATTTATCTTCCTTTATTATTAATATTTGTGTATGATATCTATGGCCACCTGTCCCGGATTATTGCCTTGAAATTAATGGATACATTGATTTCTATGTTAATCCAGATCAACAAATGCACAACATATATATTAACAATATTTTATACATTGTTAAGTACAACTACGTGTTTCAGTGTGCAGGGAGTCTTATCCTTTTACTTTGCTAAAGTCATAAAAATCATAAGACTCCCTGTTGATGATGCCGATGCTTCGAAACATGTAAGAGTACTTACAATATATAAAATATATGTATATGTGTGTGTGTGTGTGTTGTGCATTTGTTGGTCTGGTTGATAAACTGTACAAGATGCATGGTACATACATCAAAATAACAATACACTTTTTTATATGTGTTTACAGGTTTTTATATCTTGTCCTTGATATTTGTTCATTGCTGTTACAAATCTATGTTTTTCCCAGGAAGTGTCTTTTCATGTCATTGTTAACCAGAAATGAACTGAACTGGCAAGCAAACACTGTGCTTAAAATCGGAAGAGATGGTGAATTAAATCGTAGATGAAATTCTTTTCATTTGTCATTGTATAAACTCACATTCAGGGCTCTTTACACTAGTTAGGAATTATTTATACCTGGGTTTGGTCATTACTTGCCATATGAAAGAAATAGATACTGTAAAAGTAGTAGATATTAATGAAATCTACATTTTATTTCGTGTACTTCTGAGGGGGCATAGGAGAGTTGTTTTGGGAAAACTGATTATAGTCAATTTAAGGTCCATGGGAAGTAACAGTTACATTTAACTGATGTGGATAATAATTAAGGTTTAACTCAATCAACTTGATGGATGTCATCCTGTTGTGCTTCCAGTGATCAATAAATATGTATTAAAAGTTAAGGTTGCTTGGTAACTTTTTTATGCTTGTCTAATTTTATTAATTTATTATCGGTAGTTTCAGAGAATCGATATGCTGATAAACAGATGATGAGACATAGAGATTCAACTTTCCTTATACATATATGTTCACTTCATGAACTGTGTTAAGAGAATGCATGGATGGGCCTTAAAAGTGTATTTGGTTGCAGTGTTGCTGAGAACAGTTTGGAATTACTGCATCCTGTGTTTTTGTATGCACTGTGTGATCCATCCTTGCCACCATACTTGCCCATGGCATGCCGACAGCATGTATGGATGCTGCTTCTTAAAACATCATTTCACTATGAAACAAAGGATTTTCTGTTGAAAATATTATCTTGGCTTCAGGTTAGTATGTTTAATCTTCTCAAAAATATGGGATACAATATAAACTGCAGTATTTTCTTGGTGCTTGTGGAACAAATGTAAGGAAACAGATATTCTTATTTACTATCCCATATTGTAGAAAAATGTTTAATTGCCGCCACTTCATGCAGTGCCATACAATTTATATGTCAGCTACACTTACACATTTCTTCACGTATATGTTTCAAACTACCTAATATGGTGTGTAATGTTGTACAAAAGTCAGCACACATACAGTTTGTTTTTTATAATAACACCCTTTTAAAACTACTGGTATTGTTGTTTACACAAATGTTTGGATCATGTCAGGCATTGTCAGTGAAATTACCTTCAGAGTGTTGACTGTGTTGTTCTCCTGTGTGTACTCTCATATGGTCATATAGCCTGTGTCAGTTATGAAATCAGACATTCTTTTCATCCATTTGCACAATCAAAATATTTTAATTGTAGGTTGGATCTGAGACAGAGATACTGAGCACAAGTCATATGTTTTTGATGATGGGAGAAATGGCTCTGCAGCATGAAGACACACCTCTGTGTTCAGCACTAGCCCCTTTATTAGCAGCGTTAACCCATCGCCTGATATGCCACGGTCATGATCCACACTCCTGCTTATCAGCTCTTAGTCAGCTCCTGGTTGTAAGCCCTGATGCAGGCAGCTGTGTCCTCATGCTCCTCAGCAGAACTGTTGGTTCATGTCCTGTAATTTATTTAAAGGATCTAGTCATCTTCTGTAAGTTATTCTTCTTCATTTTTCAGGTGTTTTGACTAATTGTTGGGTGTTCACTGATGGTTTGTGCATTTCATAACAAGTTTCTTGTGTGAATTGGTTTGAGTGTCAAATCATTTCAAAGATGATGGAATTATTTTCTACACCAGATGGGCCTGAATGAAAGTTTTTGGTTATTGCCGTATGTTTGGAGAGAAACTCTTTATTCACATAAATAGTCCAAGACTAGATTTCTGGTGGAAGTATGGGAAGTATGGAAGAAAATTGTTACAAATGTATTTAAATGTCATGTTTGTGTGTCTTGTATACCCTATGCTAATTTATTGTATTTCTTGTAATGCTGTTTTATAATTTTTATGATTTTGTTTTTGTTGTAAAGTAACAAATACCTGTTTGGACAATAGATGTTATTGGTTAGACAATAATAAATGCCAGTTTTAATTTGTGTGAGGTTTTGGAAGTGTTTATATCTTCCTGAATTCTGCTGTATATTGACTGCATTTAAGTTGGTCTTTATTTACTGTGTGGAATGGGTGATTCTCATGGCTTAACGTGAATTTACTTCTCTGGAATATAGTGTTTTTATTATTGTAAATACAGGTGATTGGATGACAGCCAATGCTGCTGATAGGACTATTCTTATGCTAATCTATTCTATTTCTTTTACTGCTGTATTTTAATATTTATTATTTTGTTTTTGGTAAGAAAATAACTACAGCTTATGTATAGAAAACAAATGAATGCAGTTTGTTAAAATGTATTGTTATTTTGTTGGTTTTCTATATATATATTACAATTTAATAACAGGTATGGATCATGTTAAATTTAACAACAGTTTCTTTGGAGAACAGGTGCTATCATCTAGTCAATAATAAATGCCAGTTTTAATTTTTGTGAAGTTTTAGAAGTGTTTACATAGTTTTCAATTCTCCTGTAGAGTAACTCCATTTATGTTGGTTCCCATGTGCTGACCAGTATGTATTATTGGTGTTCATGTTTTAGGCAGGAGGCAGTTATGTAAATTAGGATAGATCCATTGCAGAACTTCAAAAAGAAATATTTATAACCTGAGTTAATGAGATTTTGTAACATCTTACATTGGGTTGTTTAAATTTGTTTTATCAGTATGTTTTAAATAAATATTATACTTAATATTGTCAAGCATTTGCATGAGCTGTGGGTGTAAACTCAAATCCCTATATAATAAGGTGTGCAAGCTTGTGAATATGAATTTGGACCTCGGGTGGATATGTTTGTATTAGATGTAACCCATGAAATTGGCCAAGTTGTGTCATAACTTGTTGGGGCTCTTTTGTTATAAAAAAAGTCTATTGTTTTATAATATTAGCACTGTAGTGTGATGCTTTTATGCTTGTGCTGATGATTGGTAGCCCAATGATATAGGGCAAAATGTAATCATAATGAATCACATTAACCTTTTTTTTGGGGGGGGGGGGGGGGGGGGGGAGGATAAATAAAATAGAGGC
>Ga0123355_10018437_pt1 | contig 11069 bp, 10 predicted proteins | sample TergutEmb28metaG_3_FD_89872 | JGI IMG/M metagenome (GOLD analysis project Ga0123355, IMG submission 89872) | Embiratermes neotenicus P1 segment gut microbial communities from Petit-Saut dam, French Guiana - Emb289 P1 | ecosystem: Host-associated > Arthropoda: Insects > Digestive system > Gut ...
CAGGCCCCGGACGGTCCAAGAAAAGGGAAGAAAAATTGTTTCTTTTGTTAATAAAAAAAAAACGACCCCGCCGCGGGTGGCCCCCCCCCCCCCCCCGTCCTCACAATATATAAATAAAGTTGAACTTGAAAGCAAACGGAATTTTAGGCGCAAAAACGAAACGAGTTGAACCAAAATGCACAGTGTCAGCTGCAGAAGACCAGTACAAAAGAAGACCATTAAATGCCGTCGTCCTACCCAGACCTTACGGCGTCAAATGGTGAAAGATGTCGTGCAGAGCTGCAGAGCTCGAAGTAGATCTTGGCAGTTACCTGAACGTACCGAGCAAAATCACGAATGTCTGCTCGCGACGGACCGGCCCACGTTAAGTGTCAGCAGCTGCAGGATATCCAGTGTTCCCGTTCAATTTTGGGCCCACATTTGTTCAGCTGTCGGCCTGCAGACCGCCATCAGCGCCACGCTTCTTTCTGCCCTTAATAAGATGGCAGGTTGGATGGACCTGCGACGGTCAAAAATCCATCGATTTCCACCCGCATGCCTCTGTGACGTAACCATGGTTACACAAACACCGGCGGCCAGCCCTAATGGTTCTCTCATTGCTCCTTGCAATGGTCAGGCTGAGATGCCTGCAGCAGAGTTGCCTGTCATGCACATTTGATACGGAATGTTAAAAAGTGCAGAGACATTTTGTGCATGTGGTCAGGGGCATTCGTTTTAGCTTCGCTCACACTGCAATGACACACACAGGCCTTACACCACTGAAAGCTCAATGGAAACTATATGTACCACCAGATTTAACATTCAACAATTCTACGTTTATGTGTTCTGTGTGGATCTCAGAACAAACAACGATTATTTCCCTATACAGCATTAACTGACTGGTCTGTATAACCGAGTCGGAGTGTGTTTTTTGCGCGGCACGGACTGCGTGTTTATACACAATTCAAGTCAATCTCAGTCTTACAACCAACACGCTAAACTACCCTCAACACGCTAAACTACCCTCAACACGCTAAACTACCCTCAACTTCCCCGCACACAACACTCTCCTTCTACAAAAGCCAACAGCCTGCAGTTTAGTCAACAAACAACAGAACTGTAATGTTCATCACCGTGTCCACAAGAGTCCGGAAGTTGCCTGTCTTGATCCACGTGTATTTCACACACATTGATACACATTTCGTATTATCTCCCATCTACGCCCAGATCTTACACGTGGAATTTCTTTCCCAGAATTCCCGTGCATTTCTCAAGAACTACCATCATGTCAGCAACTGTCACTACCAGTTCCATCATGTCAGTAGCTGTTTCACTGCCAGTTCCATCATGTCAATAACTGTCACTGCCAGTTCCATCATGTCAGTAGCTGTGTTACTGCCAGTTCCATCATGTCAGTAGCTGTTTCACCGCCAGTTCCATCATGTCAGTAGCTGTGTCACTGCCAGTTCCATCATGCCAGTAGCTGTTTCACTGCCAGTCCCATCATGTCAGTAGCTGTGTCACTGCCAGTTCCATCATGTCAGTAGCTGTGTCACTGCAAGTTCCATCATGTCAGTAACTGTTTCACTGCCAGTTCCATCATGTCAGTAACCGTGTTACTGCCAGTTCCATCATGTCAATAACTGTCACTGCCAGTAATATAACGTCAGTAATTGTCACTGACAATACCATCATGTCACTGTCACTGCCGGCACCATCGTGTCAGTAACTGACAGCGGCCCAAACAGGCCAAACCCTTTTCCTGTCGAACATATCGGAACCGGTCGGTCGCAGTGAACTTCATTCGTCACACTCACACTGCAAGTGTGCGGCAGCGGGCTACCGTGCTGATTTGAACGCTGTTCCTTATCAGCGTCACACATTCGCCATGAAGATTGCAGCAGCAAGGAAGCAACGATAAACACCTCCATACGGCTCGCGGTAACAAAGAGTGAGCTGTGCTCTAAAGGCACTGCTGTAATTCCGTTGGGCTGCATTCTTTATTCATACTACGTAATAAACATACAGATGTGTGAACGGAAGCAGTGACTAGATACTGATGTGTGGGCGGCAGCTGTGACTAGATACAGATTGTGGACGACAGCTGTGACTAGATACAGATTGTGGACGACAGCTGTGACTAGATACAGATGTGTTGACAGCTGTGACTAGATACAGATTGTGGACGACAGCTGTGACTAGATGCAGATGTGTGGACGGCAGCTGTGACTAGATAAAGATGTGTGAACGGCATCTGTGACTAGATACAGATTGTGGACGACAGCTGTGACTAGATACAGATTGCAGACGACAATTGTGACTAGATACAGATTGTGGACGACAGCCGTGACTAGATACAGATGTGTGGACGACAGCTGTGACTAGATACAGATTGTGGACGACAGCTGTGAATATATACAGATGTGTGGACGACAGCTGTGACTAGATACAGATGTGTGGACTGCAGCTGTGACTAAATACTAATGTGTGTACAGTCGCTGACTAGATACAGATATGTGGACGGAAGCTGTGACTAGATACCGTAGTGATGACGGCAGTTATGGCTAGATACAGATGTGTGGACGACAGCTGTGACTAGATACAAACGTGTGGATGGCAGCTATGACTAGATGCAGATGTGTGGACGACAGATGTGACTAGATACTGATGTGTGGGCCGCAGCTGTGACTAGATACAGATGTGTGGACGGCATCCGTGACTAGATACAGATGTGTGGACACCAGCTGTGACTAGATGCAGATGTGTGGACGACAGATGTGACTAGATACTGATGTGTGGGCCGCAGCTGTGACTAGATACAGATGTGTGGACGGCAGCTGTGACTAGATACAGATGTGTGGACGGCATCCGTGACTAGATACAGATGTGTGAACACCAGCTGTGACTAGATACAGATGTGTGGACGACAGCTGTGACTAGATACTGATATGTGGACCGCAGCTGTGACTAGATACAGATGCGTGGACACCAGCTGTGACTAGATATAGATGTGGACGACATATGTAACTAAATAGAGATTGTGGACGGCAGCTGTGACTAGATACAGACTGTGGACGGCAGCGGCAGTTGTGACTAGATACAGATATGTGGACGATTGCTGTGACTATATACAGATGTGTGGACGACATCTGTGACTAAATACAGATTGTGGACGACAGCTGTGACCAAATACAGACGTGTGGACGACAGCTGTGACTAGATATAGACGTGTGGACGGCATTTGTGACTAGATACTGATGTGTGGGCCACATCTGTGACTAGATACAGATGCGTGGACGGCATCTGTGACTAGATACAGATGTGTGAACGGCATTTGTGACTAGATACAGGTGTGTGGACGTCAGCTGTGACTATATACTGATGTGTGGACCGCAGCTGTTACTAGCCTCTTGTGATTGCAACAGACCCACAGCTAGTCGAGAAATTCTCCGCATTATATAGAACCCGAAGGTTCATTCCCACATTCACAACAGCCTTCTCTTGTCAATATCCTGAGCTACATGAATGGTGTCCTACTGCTGTACGTTCCAGTTCATTGCAATCCTCCTATTTATGCTTGTGTCTCCAAGCTATCTCCTTCCTTCAGGTTTCCCCACTGAAATCCTGCATTCATTTCGCTTCTCCATGCGTGCCACATGTTTCGCCCATCACCTCCACTTAATTTATCCACCCCAATAACGTGTATTGACCAGTACTAATCTTGAAGCTGTTCATTATTCCACCAGCACAAACACACTGGCACACATTTTACACCGGATGTCTGACCAGCACTCATCTAAAAGACAAATGTGGAATGAAATCGAAGGAGCTTGAGCAGTGACTGTGTATGGAGCATGTGGGAGTGAGAAGGAATACCATATTGAGCGAACTGAGGCAGGCGAAGAAGACGTCTCTATACGAGTGGGGAACTGAGTGTTGTGTGCTGCAGGCTGCGGACACTGCAGGGGCAGAGCCAGTGGTAGATCATTGTGCCAGTGCGTGCCATGAGGACGTATTGGGGGAGCAGACGTTCGGATCCAGTCATTCTTAGCCTCACTACTTCCAGCAGATAGATGCGAATTTTGAACTTCTCGCCTCTCACGTAAACCCAAGAGTCACTGATGTCTGCTGTTCAGGGCAGAAGGCCTAGACTGTCTTCACTGCTGCGCTGTCTGGAGTTCCACCTGAAGATGGAAGTGATCTCACTTGCGTAACGCTGCGGGGCTCTCAAAAACAAGAGGAAGAAGGAGAATTTGAAATTATGGACCTCACATTTTGTGTTACTTCTAGACTAGCAGATAGTGAGTCGTCCCAGGCGCTTCAGACACTCGGTAATGCATCTAAACGTCGGACTAGTCGTCCCAAGGTACAGCGTCACATGCCCTAAGACTGTTAGCTCCCTAAGAAGCTTAGTTGGCTATATCGAACGGCACACAGCGACAGGGCAGACACTAAACACCTCTCAGACGATACCGTGACGTGCGAAGGGCTGTCCAACACTGCACACGGATGTGGGGCAATATTTGGCCACAACTGAACACGGTATTTATCCGGAATTCTCAAACAACGAAGCCTCTATTCATTTTTCCGTTACCTCCACGGCCATTTTGCTTTCTGTGATCCCTGTAACACATGTACCCACTCGAAGGTGCAAAGTCCTACAAAACTCGTCACGGAACCTTCATAATGAACACGACACTTCCTTTCGAAACGTCGGGAATCGCAGCGTCACCTGCCACGGTACAGTGACTTGCAGTAAGTTTACTGTCTCCGCAGTAACAGCCGGGTCACGGTAGAGTAACTTGCAGTAAGTTTACTGTCCCCGCAGTAACAGCCGGGTCACGGTAGAGTAACTTGCAGTAAGTTTACTGTCCCCGCAGTAACAGCCGGATCACGGTAGAGTAACTTGCAGTAAGTGTACTGTCTCCGCAGTAACAGCCGGATCACGGTACAATAACTTGCAGTAAGTTTACTGTCCCCGCAGTAACAGCCGGTAGCACTGCACAGTTGATCGGTAGCAACTGAAGTGCCGCTGCTAATGAAAACGCTTTGACACCGTCCAGTGGGCGAGTGGCTGCTGACGTTTCGACGTTTCCCTTCTTCCTGGACTGCTTGACCGTGAATACTGAAGGAACAGAAACCGTTAGTAAAGGCGGGAACAGCTCGCATACAGACAGTTCAGATATTGCTGTGATGATGATAATGCCAAGGTACAAAACATTCCACACGGACAGTAACATTACATGCAGCACAAACTGTAACTACAGAACAGCAGCAACACGGTGTGCTTGTTTGATTCAGGAATGGAATTGTAAATACCGTGCGTAAAGGTGGGAGCAGCAGCAGCAGCAGCAGCAGCAGCAATAATAATAATAATAATAATAATAATAATAATAACTTTACCCATTGTGGTGGCCACGCAGTCTAAGGTGTGGGTCTGCGGCCGCTTACTTGCTGGAATTGTGGGTTCGAATCCCCCCAGTGATTTTGATGTCTGTCTGCTGTGAAAGTTGTGTGATAACAGGTGGAGGTCTGCGCGACGGCCTGATCACTTCTCCAGGGGAGTCCTACCGAGTATGGTGCGTATATGTGTGTGTGTGTGTGTGTGTGTGTGCGTATGTGCGTATATGTGTGTGTGTGTGTGTAATGAGTCGATAGAAGAGGTCAGCCTGTAGTGTTTTGTAAAGCTAGAACTACAGCAGTGAATTTCAGGTACAGTTTATAGCATCAATACAACAACACAAACAAACAAACAAACATACAATTCAAATATTGTTCGTGTGCCTACCGATCAGTAACTAATGGCAAATTACAAACACAGCACCAATACACTGTATACACACATACATACATACACATACACACATACCTACACACATACATACATACATACACACATACAAAACTGCACAATAACTGAACCAAACGTAAATCAGACGTGTTGCTTAAATAATGCATGAAAGAAAATGTTTCTCCCAAAATCCTATAAAGAATCCCGCACAGTGTGCAGCTTGTGTTCAGAAAGTTCCCACAGCTCTGCAGAACAATTTGCAGCCGATGTGCCTCCAGCAGAACACACTTGATGTGCACAGAAGGGCGAAGCTGGAAACCAGAAAGAACTTTAATGACAAATACTTCGTCAAGTTTAAGTCCTCTCCCTTGCAAAGTACAATAATTAGGAAGCGTTCAGTGCATCACTGTAACAACGGCCATTATGGTCTTGGGAAAGGAAATGGTTACAGCGCGCTCTAAACTGCCGCTGTTTGCGTTCACATTGTGGAGTACTGACAGCTGACGGACATGCAGGCACAATCTGTGACGCTGGGATAACACACCATCAATCAACTCTTGAAGTTCAACAAGCAGAAGAAAGGTGGCGTGCAAGAAGAAGCACCTTTAAGGACTGAGAAAAAACGTGATGAAGAGAACTTCGTTTCGATTTAATAAAATCTAACGTTTGTGTGGCACAAGAATGGACACTTTTGTGTGTGAGTGGGAAGTTGCTAGCCTTCTGGGAGACAGTTGTGGGGCTGCTGATATTTATGAAGTAATAATAATAATAATAATAATAATAATGGTCATAACAAAATGTCCCGTCTTCAGGAAGCCATCAGTGTATCAGATTGTTTAGCCTGGGCAGACAGTTTGTAATCAGTCTGACAAATTTTGAACTGGTGTTTTTTTTCGGACTTCCATCACTTCTAGATCAACGCATGTCTTCTGTTCTCATACTTGTTCTAGCCACTCCACTGCAGTGCCATGACAATTCTCACACTTGCCCACCGCAAGTATAGCACGTCGCCTTTCTTTCCGTTTCTTTACGTACCTCAAACAAAACACAAGGTCGTTCCCACTCAACAGCAGTCACTTTGTCACTGAGAATAATTCATAAGGAACGAATCTGAAGCCATGTTCTAGCAAACCTTCTCACACAGCTTCAGATCGGCTTCCGAGAATTGTATTCTGCATCAGTCAAACGTCCACAAACCCCACTGCTATCTGTCTTCCTCCGTGCGCAACATTTCTGCTCACATTGCGTTGGTAACTGCTGCCAATTTCTCTTAGTGGCCTGAACATAACATTTCAGGTAGATCTTACTTGATTAAATTCGTCCACGCCCTTCGATTAAAGAAATGGCTGCGCACTTCGACACTTCATCTCAGTTTAGAACACAACTTTCACTTTAGAAGGTAAAACAAACCTAAGCCAATATTTCCCAGAATCCGGTCTGCTCTTACGTCACTACCCCCAAAACATTTCCATGTATTTTCATACTTTATGCGCTTTAGTGCTTGTATCTGTGTCTGCGGCATGTTCAAAAGCCACGCCACAAGCAACGTAATTAAAATGTGAAAATTGTTATAAAATGCCAGACTTGCAGTAAAATTACAGAAATATTCGGCACAGCAGAGAGTGGCTTTCACCTTACTCCACTTTCCGCCCTGCCTACTGCGTAATTCCAGTTCCAAGAAACTCCATTTCTCGCCAACATGGCCCACAGCAAAGGAACACAAAACTTGAAAAGAAAGTCGGCAAGGAAGAGCATGGCGAAAATGGAGACTGTCACAACCGCCAGTCCATTTCCTATACCAATCAAAAGTTCCATATCTTTCCATTCCGTATTATTTTTCCTCTGCCAATTCTCCGAACGAATCTCATCTTCCCTTTTTACAATCCTCTCACAAACCGCACACACCAGTTCCAATTTGATCTCCAGTTCATCTGTTATTCCGTGTAATCACATTACTAATGTCGCAATGTCCGCGGTGTCTTCATGTGCAGGCACAGTGCCACCGTGCCACCGTTGGCACTTTGAAGTTCATTTCATTGCCCCTGCCCCACACACTGTACATATAATATATCTCAAAATGTCCGTCTGTCTGTCAGTCACCCTGTGGACCGCACAAAGCAGTAGCGATAGCTAAAATGTGTACAGGAGTACTCCGTCCTTCGCTAATTACCGTCTACACACAAGTTAGTTACGAACCAATGAAACTGCGTCACTGGCGCAACACGTTTGCAGTCTTGTGGCAAATGTTCAGAGGCAAACAGAAGCTGCTGATTACATTCGGACGGCAATACACTGACAGCACGAGGCAGTAACACTCTCCTGTTTATTTACCTTCCAGAAGATGGCTGTTTCTTTGACCCGCCCCTTCTCACGCGACCCGCTCTCCGATTTCTCTACCTTCAATACAAGCTGCTCACTTTCGTTAGACACGTTTCGTATTTGTCTACGTCCTCAGTTCTTAGTACATCATCACACTTTAATAGATTCCTCACATGACGTCACATCCTGTGCTGCCCCTCACCAGTTTGATACAGTGAACTCACAACTTGCACAGCTGTTCATCACCGAAGCAACACTCCATCCGTTTTGCGATTACGCTCTTCTGTGGACAGAAATACGGAAACCAAACTGTGCCAAGTTCGTTAGCTGCAGACAGGAAACAAGAAAAACCGTTGAGCTCGCTCAGACTTGCGCAGTATCCGGTTTTCTTCAATAAGGCAAGAACTGCACTCTTCTGGGCTATTACGCAGCGTGTACTGGCGATAACTTACCGACGTTTCGAGACAACCTATCGGTCGCATATTCAAGGGTCGAGAATCCAAGAACCCATTAGCACTACTCCCAGCGTAATGACTCAGAAGAGCGCAGTTCTCAGCTTGTCTGCTTCGCGCCGGAAGCCTGACATCTCCAGACAGAAGCAGTGGGTCCAGTTACAGTCTCTAACCCCAAAATAGCTACAACTTGTTCCAGTACACGCTCTTGTATTCCAGCCAAGTACGTCACCACGCAGTAGAGGGCAGCAGCTGCATTTTCTTGCACTCTGTATTTCAACCGGCTAACCCAATGACTAAATAAAACCACGTCACGTCTTACCGCTGTGCGATGTTACGCACCGACGTTTCTGGGCAGCTTACTGAGACCCATAGGATGTCCCGACACGTCGGTAACTACAATAAACGCTGAGTAACGTCCCAGAAGAACGAATACCTCGTTTACATTGCGCAGGCAGCCTGAAGTCACGTTCAATATTAACCTTTTGGCGCCGGAATTATTTTTTTAAATTTTATCAAACTCTGTATATAAAATGTGAATAAAACAGGAAACAAATACGTTAGAATTATGAAAAAAAAAATGCATTTTGAAGAGAAAAAATGGACAGTATATACCGTGTTTAAAATATGCAGTGCCTATATGTGTTTAATAAATATATAAAATGCAACGTTTAGAGGTTAGCGGTGCGGTACGACCACTATAGGGGTCATTAGGAGTCAAAGGGTTAAACTGTGTGCTGTTGTGCGTAGCTTGCTGTACAGTGCTGCCATGTTGCATTCAGTGCGCTACCTCTGGACACATGCCATCTGAGGTGCTCACAGCGGTCTGGTGCATGTGACGCCATGTGCCAGTGTTTGCGGACAAAGCGCCGCAGCACAGGAGATCCGATTTTCAAAGCACGTTTTCATACATTAATTGCAAGGCAATCTTATGCCGTACATTTTATATGACGACACTCCAGGGACTGCGTGCAAATGTACCGGAAATACGTCATAGCGACTCGAACACTGTGTATAATATTTAGCACACATGAAGCCTGCCTTCACCCTACATGCACACCCAAGGGAATTGTGTTCACAGCGGGACAAAGACCGAGACGGAGCAGCGCCAGATCCTGCAACGGCAATGTATGTGACGGCAGCAGAACTGCCAACATTACGGTGGAACTTTAATTTCCTGTCAAGTTTCGTGTTCTTCAAGGACTGTACGTTGATGGCACAAGACATTCCTGTCTCTCAGTTAATGGGGTCGGCTGTGCCAGACACCCGGTCGGTAAACCGATAAACACACAACAAGCGAAAGGAAAAACAAAACAGCGATTGTCTTTTATTTACATTTCGTGTTTTAAATTTCACTGACGTGTTTAGTTTGTGCGGAGTAAAGAAAGGAGAATCAGGTGCAAAGTGGAGACGCTGTTTGCATGATTCAACCGAAGCCAAGCACTCGCCTGCAGGCACGTTCATTGGTGCAATACTGAGTGAGTTCAGTGCATACGGTGCAGAGTTTATTGTATTGACTGACTGGCTGGCTGGCTGGCTGACTGACTGGCTGACTGCATGACTGAATGACTGACTCGTTGACTAGTTACTTGCTTTACTGTCTGCCTGACTGACTGACCCCGTGGACCACAGTCTTTCAGAAGCTAAATAATTCCTCAAAAAATCCAGAAACTATCCACATTTTGTCGAAGCCAGTAGCCCATTATCGTGGTCACAAGCGCCCACCACCTCTCCGTATCCCGAGCCAGACAAATCCAGTCCAAATCCCCATCTACGCCTGGTCCCCCCAGATCCTCTTACATTCAGAACTTGCTACCCAGTCTATGTAACCAAAATGTCTACTGCTACGTCATGCAAGGAACAATACTCTGACAACTGCTGACGTACTGACCTCACGGTAAGTGAGACAGGAGCACTGCAGGCTCCTGAACTTGCCCGGTACAGTACGGTCGATTGTCTGCGGAACACGTGGCAAAAAGTGACACAGCCCTTCCTACGCCACCCATGAAGCCGTACTCATTCTTAACTTCAAATGATTACGTAATTACAGTGCTACAGCTAACGTTCCTTCACACACAGATTCGTAGATTGAAGTGGCGTCAGTGTGAATGTCAGAAACAGCGACATTTCGGCTCACAATACTGCGACACGGTGTGACGTGATTTGGGGCGCAGGTCAAACAGCAGCAGCACATATCTGTGTTCAGTTTACAGATTCACACAGCCAAATTAAGCAGCGAGATATGATATTCTGAAGGCTTGGTGTCAATTAATGATACTAATGTAACGAACTTATGTCCTTTTGAACATAAAAGTTATAAAAGCTGACATGGACCGTACGATAAAAGTGTATTGCGTGTGACGTGCACACACTTCTCAGTGTGACGTGCACACATTTCTCAGTGCGATGTGCACACACTTCAGAGTGTGACGTGCACATATTTCTGAGTGTGATGTGCACGCATTTCTCAGTGTGATGTGCACTCACTTCAGAGTGTGACGTGCACACATTTCTCAGTGCGATGTGCA
>Ga0123355_10018438_pt1 | contig 11069 bp, 8 predicted proteins | sample TergutEmb28metaG_3_FD_89872 | JGI IMG/M metagenome (GOLD analysis project Ga0123355, IMG submission 89872) | Embiratermes neotenicus P1 segment gut microbial communities from Petit-Saut dam, French Guiana - Emb289 P1 | ecosystem: Host-associated > Arthropoda: Insects > Digestive system > Gut ...
AAGAGAAAAATACGGAGAGTATATACCATGTTTAAAATATTCAGTACTTGTATTTGTTGAATAAATACATAAAATGCAACGTTTAGAGGTTAGCGGTATGGTACGACCACTATAGTGGTCGTTGGTTAAAGATTGTACTCATGTTTTGTTGTATTCTAGCACTCGCACGGTTTTGTACTGTGTATGTAATTCTGTCTTGTATCTGAGTTGGAACAAATGAGAATTAGGTTACACATGATGCTATGTATTGATGCTTGACTTAGTTTAATCTAGTTCTAGTGTGTTCTGTTGATCATATATATATATATGTTTTTTTATTGACATGTTCCATATCCAACATACCACATTTATATGGATTTATGGAAATAAAACTAACTAGAGAAAACCCATGACTCATTTAGGGGAGTTTGGTATCCCTATGGAATTAGGTAAGGCTAATAAAAGTGTGCCTAAATGAAACCTAGCAGTCAGCCAGGATCAGTAGGCAAACATTTGTCTGACACATTTCCTATTAAGCTAGGTTTGAAACAAGGAGATGCTTTATCGCCATTGCTTTACAAAATGCAATTTATGACAGATCATGCAAACCAGGTGGGCTTGAAATTCTATGGTACACATCGTCTTCTGTTTTATGCTGATGATTTTAATATATAGTGGGTAGAAGCATACATACTACAAAGAACAAGGCAGGTAATAGACATATAACATAACACTGAGGTGCGTTCAATGGACCACTGTTGTCATGAAAAAGCAGTATGACATACTCTGCATATCTGTAGCCAACATGCAAAGCACATGCGCAGTATGCTATCTGTGGCCTGTCACTGTCTACCATGTTCTTCCAAATTATCTCATAAACTGAATGACTTTCGGGGAAGAAGAGTTATCAAATACAAAATGTGTTATGATTTTCTCTATAACTTTGGAAACATTTCTCATTCCAAGAAGAATCCAGCGAGATATCATACATGAATTTAGTCTTCATGTAAAGTACCTGTTATTCTTGTCAGATTTTAAACAGCAGCAACCCTCAAATGAAAACTTCACACAACTGTATGACTGAACAGTAATGTGGATATATAAAGCACAAAAGAGTGACCCTTTGATAGCATGACCTTCCTAATAACTGTATTGAAAGATGGTAAATTTGTTCAAACATTCTGCAAATATACACATGCACAATCCTTCAGTTTTGGAAGCAGCCTACAAATACATATGAACTATCCCTTTCAGTTAGTGTCAGGTCTTTATTGAAACATACAATAAACAATCACAAATCTCAACTTTCAATTTACAGGTATAATATTAGCTTATATATTCAAGAGACAAACAAATTAAAAAGTTGTACTAACAATAGAAAACATGCTGTACATCTATTTTACAACCTACACAAAAAATTTACACACCAGACTTATCATTACACAGCTTTTTACAATGTTGTTTTTCAACACATGTTACAAGCATGTTGCAAAGTTCCCTTTAAAAATAGCCATCTCAAGCTACAGAGTGTGAACTGTGTGGCAGCAAAACACTGTTTTCAGCCAGAATACTGTGTGGTTAAGGGAGGCAGCATTCTAAATTAGCAGGCGACAATTATACAGGGCAATTAAAAAGAAGGCAACACACACCTGTGGAACATGTGAAAGTGTTGCTGTTTTTTTAATTATCCCATATACACACACTCACCCTGTCTAATGTCCCAAGCCTTAATTTTGACCCTGTAACTTTCAAGCCATCCTAATTCCTTCATATTCTGGCTATGGGCTAGATAGCCAGCAAGTTGATTCCTGGAAAGGACAGACTTTTTTTCTTTGCCAGCACAACCTGCCTCCTATGCCATGGGTGACAACACGTGAAGTGACTAGAGAATGAGGCTGACTGACTAGCCACCATGTAGTACCAAGATTAATAAGGTGTGGCATAGCTATGCCTCCACTCCCTTATATATATTCCTTGTGCAGTAAGCAGTTAAGCACAACAACAAATTTACATACCTCTTCCTACCAAGGCTTTAAATAATCCTCCAGTACCCACTGTATATTCTGCAGACCAACAATCGAACCATGCACTCCACCCATCTTACTGACATTTTAAGGCAACCACAGAAAAAAGGATGAGAAAGTATGTAATTATGATATATATATATATATATATATACCTTCACACAGGAAAATGGTGTTCCAGACCTGTGAGAAGGCTCAATTCAATCACATGCAGTTATACACAACAATGACTATTTTATTTCTGTTCTTTCTGTATGGTTGGGTTTAGTGAATACATGAAGTATTCTGAAACTGCCCGTTATGTGTTTTACAGTCACATCAGCCAGATCAGTACAGCATACACAAATGGAAAACATTCTGAAAAAAACATATGTCTTACATTAGCAATACTGAATTTTCATAAAAAGAAAGGTAGGATTTAAGGCATCCACTGAAGAAAACCTAGTTGGGGGGGAAGTAATATTTTACTATAAAAACACAAAAATTTCACATGGGCTACATGACATTTAACAGATCTCAATATGGGCACCATTTTGTTTCCATGAACCGAAAGACATATTGCCCTTCTTTGTCCAGGAACATTATAAACAGTGTGTAACAGTGCCAACGACATTGAGGCATGACCTTGAGCGAGCATTAGGTGGGGATGCCTGGTGTGTAAAAAAAATACTTGAGTGATGGAATCCAGTGTTGCTGCTGGCACTGTTTTACTGCACTAGTCCTGTATTATTGACATTCAACACCCTACTATTCTTTTATGAAAATCCTGTACTTGGTAGCTGAGTAACCAAATGCATCTGGCATACTGTAGCTCAAAGGCCTCCTCTGTACCTTGCAACAAATGATTATGTTATTTGATATTATTTTAACATTGAAGGAAAATATTATGTCATTGCACAGACTAAATATAGCTATTATTAAGTTACAGGTAACAATATACTTTGTGTTATAAAAATATTCTTTAAAAATGAATGCTGATCACAGCAAATTACAACACTGTGCATTAGGTATCTTAGACATGCCTGTCAGTCATCAAAATTACCATGAAAAATCATACATCAACTAACTTAGTGTGTTTATTACAACAAATTTAATTTTTATTCAGATTTATTATGATGGTAGTAAAACTGGACAGGGAAGTTTCAAAATGTGTTGAGGAACTGGGTCTTCTGGTACATGATGCCATGTTGCCAGGCAATTCCCAGTGCGCTGAAGTCACTACATTCTCTTAAAACATCAGGAAACACCTGGTTCCACAGCATTACATCCCAGAAGACTTAAACTGTCAACACAGTTTGAAATTCCCCAATTGACTCCATTTTACAATAGCAATGTCATGCTCTCGAGACAGAATCATCACTATGAAGGCACTATGTTCCTCAAACCATCAGGAAACACTAATCCAGTGACAGGACAACATCCTACAGGGCATGAACCCTCAAAAACAATGCTGTGGAAACCTCTAATCTCAAATTTCATAATACATTCTCTGCAATCTTACGTACTGTACCTCAATTGTTTGGATGTTCATTTACTGAAAATTCAAACCTGTTATTCACTTTCTGAGTAATTCTTAGAGTGATCCAAGTGGACTGGCACAACATCCTCATAACTTTATGTAGCCTGTATAATCATAAATACACAATTTTAATGCACTTTGAGTCAGAGGCATCTGTAGCCTGTAGAGTCACCAATATATGTGTTTAATGCACTTTAACTCACTGGCAAACTCATCAAATTGAAAGACCCCAAAATAAAGGCCATCTAAGTATCACAAAACTTCCTTGTAAATATATTACCTTTGTTGCAATGCCAGTAAAATGCCTGACTTTAACCTGTCATATTTATTAGCCATTACAGTGACCAACATTATCCCACTGCAATCCAAAGAATGCCTGCAGGTTAAAAAGAAAATCTCCATCCCCAGCTCCCAAAAAGCACATTCTTGGCAAAGGAATTCCATTTCTTAAGAGAAAGTGTTAAGTCACTGCACAGCTTTCACAATTCCTTAATGTTTCTATCTTCAGTGACAAACAGAAAATGGATGACTAAATTTGGAGTTACTTTTATTTTGGGTGGGGGTTAAGAAATATATTTATTACTATCTTCCACAGCATAAGACACACCAAGAATTTAGAAGGCAAATTATGGAAAAAAAAAATACTCCATTGACCTTCAGACAATAAGATGTGGGAGAATTTGGTACAGCATTTTTAAGGGAAAAAAGTGCATCTTTTGGTCTGGAAAACAAAGTAGTTCTTCACAGTGAACATGACAATGTGCATGTGTATACATATGTTAATGAACAAGGTAACATTAAATGCCTGTTAAATCCAATTCAAGAACTCTGATATCTTGTTTCTTCATTGTATTGAAGATTAGCGCTGTGATGTTCGTATGCATCAGAACATAAAACAAACTTCATGTGAAAGAACACAACACATTATGGGAATTAAACAGAATACTGAAAATAGTAACAATAACAGTAAAAAATGCATCACGGAATGTAACAAATAAGGTGTGAAAACCAGAGAATGTTCAGTCTTGCACCTGCGTGGCCAGTATTTACTTTCAAAGCACAATTTTTCTGTCACGCTTATAAAAACTGTTACTTTCAAAGTACCAATGTGGCAACTTCTTGGATGGACTGGAAAAAATTATGGAAGGCCTTGTTCACATCATCAGATAAAATTCTACACATGAGTCATCTTGTATCATGCAGTGACCAAGCTCATCCTATTCTGCATTCAGGAAATTATAACTTTATGCGTGTCTGACCCTAGTCTGCCACACTGCACGATCCAATTGCAACCCTGAAACAAGCCATAAAAACCACAAACATGCCACATGAGCCCCAATACACATGCATCTCAAAATAAAGTGAGACATGCAACTTTCAGGTGCACCCTCCCTCCCCCCAACCACCCAAGAAAAAAGCAATTTTATGTGAAGAATTCTCAATCATAACTAAATGAGCAAAACTCGCAGATCTTTAAAATGGATGTACAAAAACAGAGAAGTGCATTGCAGGACTGCTGTCACTGACAGATAATGGTGAGTACAGTCACTTAACATCATGGTGTTTTCCTACAAATGTATATGAATATCCATTGATTTTAACTTAATCTAACATCACCCATTACTGTGATATATTTAGTGCAACAAAGTACATGTGCAAGGCTTAAGGTTCTCACAGCAGTGTTGCTGAGGATTCACATTTTCTGGACCGTGACACAGTGTCACTGTGTGAGTGGTTCTCAGTGTGTTGAATGATCATGGTGCCTTCATCTGAAGGGTCGCGCAGTCCAAGAACCTGACCTGCATCACAATGAAGATGGAGGCACCATGACTGTAAACCACACACCCAAAGTCACATTTCAGAAGGCCTGAATTCTCGGGAACAATGACGTGGGAACCTCTGATCTCACAAGACATGAAATGTTGGGAGGAAGCAGTTGCGCCTGCCTTCTGTTAAAGACTGTACAACCCAGTATCTGCCTGAGGAACCGAGACAGAAAATGAACAGCCTCAATCAGGATAGCTAGTCTTGCACAAAATTGGGTTCTTGGGACTTTGGAACAACGTGACTGATTACTGATCATTAATTATACTCATAATTACTAATTACAAAGCAGGAATAACAAAAAAACATAATTCAGTTGTTAACAAGATCAGGAGTACAGCACACAACATACAGCAGTACAACACACAGCATACAGCAGTACAGCACATGGCATACAGCAGTACAGCACATGGCATACAGCAGTACAGCACATCGCATACAGCAGTACAGCACATGGCATACAGCAGTACAGCACACAGCATACAGCAGTATAGCACATGGCATACAGCAGTACAGCACACAGCAGTATAGCACATGGCATACAGCAGTACAGCACATGGCATACAGCAGTACAGCACACAGCATACAACAGTACAGCACATGGCATACAGCAGTACAGCACACAGCATACAGCACACAGCAGTATAGCACATGGCATACAGCAGTACAGCACACAGCATACAGCACATGGCATATAGCATACAGCACTACAGCACACAGCATACAGCAGTATAGCACATAGCATACAGCAATACAGCACACAGCATATAGCAGTACAGCACACAACATACAAACACTTAAAGAAATGGAAATAATGGGAGACAGTCCTCAAAATTATGAAGAAACCTTCTTAACAAACAATAATACACAGTAAACATTGGCACACTGTTGAACAATTGCGAAGTGATACACCTGTACAGAAACTATAAAATATATAACATATAAATATTTAAAATTTACTGATAAATATGAAGTAGAAACTATGTCAATAAACTACTCAAACAGAGTTCTCTTTGTTAAAACAACACTTGTTTGCAAAGAAATGCCTGATCAGAAAAGTTTTTCTTCATAGATTGCATACTAACAAACATATGCAGAACAGGCTTGACAAGAAACAACAGTGCGCACCTGACATCACTGTTATGCTGCCAACGTGAAGTACTATGACTAGGGAGACATGGGACCTATTCTAGGTGACAGTCTAAATGACAGTTGACAGAACACAATCTGCATTAGTTCCCCCAGGAAGGAGGGGTTTGAAGCACATGAAACATATATGTACATGTTATGCAAATGGGCTGTGCCAAGGCTCAAGACACTAGTAACTGGTCTCTCACTATGGAGATCCAGGTTCAACACCAGGCCTGTCCATGTGTAACTTGTGGTGGACATTATGCAATTGGGCCATGTTTTTCTCCAACTACTTCAGTTTTCTGCAGTATGTTTCAATCCACCATTGCTCCATATTCATTCACTCACTCATTCATTTATCCACCTCAAATGCTACACAGTACATAAAACAATCCCATTACAGGCCTGGACAGGTCCAGACGGTACTAGGAGGTTGAAGCTCCCAGATTTTAAGACAATCAGCACATGAAGGTGGTAAGGTTGTCAGCCCTACACACCAGCCGCCTTTACCCCCCAGGAAATATTCCTGTTACTCAGTTCTATTAGAGACTGAGTCAATGCCAGGGCCATTGTGCAGCCAGAAGGATTATGTCAATGAAAAATTCCAGACACAGTAAGTGAGTTGTTAAATAGCATGTTTAAAAAAATTAACACTTGGAATGAAAATTCTGTTAACAGTTTCTTGTTTCTGTCGTATCAATACTAAACATGAACTGTACAAAATATGCTCCAGGCTTTCTGTCTCTGCACCTGAAACATAATTACATATACAGCAAACCTCTTTATTTAAAACATGGTACTGTAAGAAAGTATGGCAGACACAAACTGGAAACTTGAGGGAGATACAGCTCAACCCAGGACACTGTATCTAGAACACAATGACAGGTGTATATATTTTTATATATATATATAAAATCCCCAAATGCAACTCAGATACCACAGTGGAGAGTTCTGTTTTTTAATACCATAAAGTTGGAAAGGAATCAAATAAGCATGTCAAGATATCTTATTATTAAATCACATTTCTAAATGTGGATATGTGAATTCAATAATAAACAGAAGAGGCTGATTGCAGTCTCATGGCCAGAGTGTGCGTGTAGCTTGCTAACAGCCCAGAGGATAGAAGATTGGGGTCACAGCATGGGCAGATGGAGGGAGCAACTAATTACAAAAACATGACTCTGCATTCTTACATTAGTACATCAAAATTACATAAGTTAACAGTTGGCACAACTAAGTGTGTATGTATTTACTGGTGCAGCATATTTTGACCTTTCAACAGGTCATCAGGCTAAATACATTTGTGTATGAGACATGAAAATGGATACATCAATTGCTTTTTAGAATAGAAATCTCAGTTTTACAAAATTGTGTGTTACATGTTCATTAGACGGATGGGTTAAATTGAGTGGCTTCCTAAAATTGAAAAGTAGTATTGATGGTGGTGATGTAGACGATTCAGTCTGTTATGTGCCTGTTTATGTGTTCCGGTTTGAGATCACGTAAGTGTTGGTATATGATAAAAGAAGTACTGAGATGGATTGTTTTTATAAAAACACCCCTTTCCACTGGGAGCATAAGCACCTCTTTTGTTTCACTGGATAGCATTTATATCTACACTCCATCTCAGTACCTCTTTTATTGTATACCAACACTTACATGGTCTCAAAACTGAACACATAAACAGGTACATAACAGAATGAATCGTCTACATCGCCACCATCAACACTACTTCTCAATTTTAGGAAGCCACTCATTTTAACCCATCTGTGTAATGAACATGTAACACAAAATTTTGCGAAAGTGAGATTTCAACTCTAAAAGCAACTGATGTATCCATTTTCATGTCTCATACACAAATGTATTTAGCCTGATGATGACCTGTTGAAAGGTCAAAACATGTTACAGCAATAAGTACATCCACACTTGGTTGTGTCAAATGTAATTTATGTAATTATTAATTAGAAACACAATGGGATGTCCAACCTTCAAATTAGTGCATCATTTTTATTCCATTTTGTGCCCTCTAATGTGCACTTCATACACTGTATGTTATTTAACATCCCTTAGAAGGGTAACTCTACGGTTTCCTATCTTAGACACTGCCATATTATAGTAAGAGTATTCTGTGAAGAACAGCATTTAAGTGTTTTTGTTCAGCTAAGAGAGGGAAACACAGAACAAACTGTATTGTATTAACTGCCTGTAAGCATGTAACCTTACACCCCTCTAGTTTTCCTGTGAGGTGCTGTAAGACTGCAATCAGGCTCTATCAGACAACTTTACTTAGGTTAACTCAAGTACTCTGCAAGGTTTACAAACAAACTACACATATGGAAAAATGCTGAATGACATGGCAGGACCACTATGCACACTTCATTTTGGCAGGTATACATTAAAGAAACAAAAGATACATTTTATGGTAACACATGTCACAGAAGTTATCAAAATTGTACTTCCTTTCCTAACAAAATATGGCCAAACATCACCACCATGATGATCTGTAGTAACAGAAACCTCTAAACACAAACATTACAAAATCCTTAAAAAAAAGAAGAATGTCACTATTCGCCACAAATAAACTATACTGATACTACTGCCATGACTAAAATGAGACAGTTGGAAGTTGGGCAAAAACTGAAACAAGGAAGTCTGGAGTTGTGTTTTGACATTTATCTCCTACTGGCATCTTAAAAAAACAAATGCAAATGCACTCTACCTCTCCATCCCTCTCTATGTATATGCTGTCAACTAACACAACTTGAATATGAAATTCTTATGGGATATGACCTGTAATTCAGTGTGTAAGTCCCAACAATTCATAATGCCTTCATCTTCAGGGTCAAGCAGTTCAAGTGGAAGGACAAGAATGCTTGACTCTAAGAAGCACAACAACCACTTCTGACCACAGAACCAACCCCTCACCCAACAACACAGCATTACATCTCAGAGGAACACAATTTTCAGCAACATTGTTAAAGTGAGAACCTCAACTCTAGAAAATTGGGCAACTTGCTAAATTCAATTATTTCACTGCATATAACTAACCATAATTCTGGTCACAGACAGGATGCAAGCACACCAAATTCAATGTAGGTGCATCATTCACAAACAACTGTTGGATTACAACAGTTCTGACATACCCAGTCAGAATCTTACTCATTCATTGTTTCTAGATGTCTCTATCACACAGGCATGCTGCCATCCAGCTAACTGCCCTCAACGTGGCAAATGTACACTGATAATTTAGCTGCCTATCTTAACCTGCACTTAAGTCTACACAACACATTGGTTATTCAGTAGGTTAAAGAAACCAAGTCTTTGATTTGTAATGCTACGTCTCTTAGAAACAATATTAGGATGGATAAATTATGGACCTTGCAATATGTATGCTTTCCTGATAAGTCATATCACAGCTCAAAGAACATACTGTCCTTTAATTTTTGTAGCAGTACCATTTATGTCACAAACACCGGGTACTTAAAAAAATTATCAGTTTTTTATTTTATGTAACACCACTACAACAAGTACATTCCTCAAGCAGAACCCAAAAAACTCTTATTACCACCTTGCCCTTGAGGCTAGACAGAAACAGATAACAAGACTGGCCTTCAAGTGTAAAGAAAAAAATTACCAATCCGACTGTAATGAAATTGGCAGCATTGGAAAATACCCATGCACTGTACCCTGAAAAAGACTGGCTTCACATTTATATAGATGTTTCCCTCACAGACAATAATGGAAATGCAGAAGTAGGATTTCATTGCTAATTGTTTAGATTCTATCTTACACTGGCACAGCACAACACTCACTTTCATGGAGAGATGGAAGCAATGAACATTGCACTGACACTACTGTTAGCAGAACTGGGTCCCTCAAGAAGATTCAGTGATTCAAGTGCAGCAACACAGTCACAATCAAAGGTTGATACATGCCCCAGCAACAGGGTTATAGAAATTCATTTATCTATTAAACAGCTGAAAGGACTCTAGAAAGACACAAAATTCCAGTGGGTCAACCACCTGTGGAGTTGTGGCTAATGAAATGGCAGATTATGTTGCAAAGAAGGGTATGGCAATCAGCCATATATCTCTTTGAAAACTATTATTTCATTCAGTCAAACTACATAAAATTCTGGTAACCCTTCTACAGTTATTGTTTTGTACAGCACACTAATGTTTGGACAACATCCTAAGTCCAAATGTTGAGGTCATGACATTCTGTAACTCAAGGGCCAAAGTAATACAGTACAGACAAAGTAAATGGACTAGCTGTTCTGTGAACATGTGATATAAGCAACAAGGCACAGACTCTCAAACTGGCAGATACACAATGCTGTACCCTGTTAAATAACATTTTCAACGGTACCCAGTTTTACATGCTAACACTGAAGTATATGTGTGTGTGTGTGTGCACACACACAAAAAAAGTGTCTGTTGGAAGTACCATAAATATTCTATAAACATTCTGTTGTTGTTTCATTGTATTGTATGAAGAAACTGGAAAGACAGACAGACACCTGTCTGACACATTCCGTTGTGTCACATGCTCAACATAAAGCATTCCTTCTGTTGGCACAGCCCTCTATTAAC
>Ga0123355_10018439_pt1 | contig 11068 bp, 8 predicted proteins | sample TergutEmb28metaG_3_FD_89872 | JGI IMG/M metagenome (GOLD analysis project Ga0123355, IMG submission 89872) | Embiratermes neotenicus P1 segment gut microbial communities from Petit-Saut dam, French Guiana - Emb289 P1 | ecosystem: Host-associated > Arthropoda: Insects > Digestive system > Gut ...
AGTATATACTATGTTTAAAATATTCAGTAACTATATTTGTTATATTTGTTGAATAAATACATTAAATGCAACGTTTGGGGGTTAGCGTCCTAGACGGTAGGACGCAAGGGCTGTAAAGGTTAATTAAGCACTTATTGAAGTGGGCTGGGATAGTGTAATCACTATAGCCACCTGCTGCAGGCTGGACAGTTTGGGGTTTGAATCTTGGTGGGGTGAGATTTTCTGTGCCCTACATATCGACTCCGAGGCCCGCCCAGCCTCCTGTACAATAGGTAGGCTACTGGGTGGATCTGGGAATACTCTGTGTTAGGGCAGTGATCCAGTTAGGTCATGGCTAAATAAAAATGTGTGGGCGCAGGACAAAGTGTGCAGTGGAAAGTGACACCTTTTGATCTGTTGCACTTCATCCTTGTCCTTCAATGTACTGCTTGGCTCCACATACTATTGGCACTCATATTCCACCCATATTACACTGTACATGTTTCAAGCGATCAGCATAACAGAAGATGTTCTGTTCAGTTCTGTACTGATGATAAACCATGTTTTGTATTAATCTAATATGCCAAAAATAGTAATTACAAAAATATTAACGAAGACTGTATAGCAGTTTGCAATCACTTTGATTCACAGGTATGCATGCTATCATTTATTGTAACACAATGACTATGTGTGTTTAGTGTTTTATATATACATCAATGTAAAGCTGTCAGATATTGTAGTAGCCCATGATTACCAACTAAATAAACAAGCTGCAAGTTAATTCTGGAGCAGTTTTTACTTTCTATATCTCCCCCTTCCCCTTTATGCTATTAACAACCATGAAGTCTTTACTATAGTTGTTGCACAAACAAAAATCCAGAATTGTGACATATTTAGAGTTCCTGAATGGTGTAATTTGTTCCTTTTTGGGTAATTCCCCGGCGTCTGAGTTCTAATTGCTGACGTATCGAAACCCACTATCGGTTCCATCTTCTGCCTCTGAAGATGGAACCGATATTGAGTTCCGAATCGTCGGCAATTAGAACTCAGATGCCGGGGAATTACCCACAAAGGAACAAATTACATTTAGAACATGGCAAAAGCTTAAAAACAAGAATTCCTGAATGGTGCTGCTTAAGTACATAACAGAATTGACATCGCCTCTTCAAGTCCCCTTACACCAGCATTTCCCAAACATTATTCTGTGCAACCCTGGGGTACTGTGAGAAAATGTCAGTGAGACCAAAAGTTTCTCCATTCGTGTTCCTGAACAACATGGTCACTTACCCATACTCTACACATCCACCACTCCAACATGTCTGCTGTACCAGCAGACCTCCTGCAGAGATGTCTAAACACTGTGCTGGCAGAAAATATAGAGGGAGGAATGCTTTTGACCACTTAACTTGACACTAGACAGACAGGAAGGCAGTAAAAAAAATTGTACATGTTTTGAGCATGGTATGTAGCAATTTTCAGTATAAAAATATGTTTCATTTCCATTATTTTGCTATGTTACTTTTCCAGATGCCTTTTGGGTTCTGCCTGTATGTTTAAAATGCAAAAGGGTTCCGTGGTCAGATAGGTTTGGGAAACGCTGCTGTACACAGTAGTTCTGTATGTATATATATATCATTGTTAACGGTGTTCCTTAGCACACCAGTGACCCCTCTAAGATACACGGATCCTGTGGCGGTGTGTATTCAAAGTGGAGTCCTGACGACTGGGACACCACGTTTTTTGTAGATAGATACTAATATGTGAGATCTGAGGTCCTCACAGTTGTGTTGCTGATAACTTGAGTATTCTGGGATATGATGATGTGTTGTAAGTAACATTGGTTCCCAAGGATCATAGTGCCTTCATCTTCGGGGTTAAATAGTCTGACAAGAGGAGCCAGATCATTCTTCTTGGGCTGCTGGATCCTGAAGATGAAGGCACCATGATCCTTTGAAGTGTTTGAACCACTTGCCCAGCAATGGAGCACTGTATCATAAAACATTTCAGCCCTCAGGTTCCAATATTTTGGAAGAACATACTGTATCCATCTTCAGCTGAAGATATATTCCTCAAAATGTTGTTACCGAACTGCGCCATGTCACATTCCAGGAGACCTTACTTTGAAGGTTAATTTAATGCAGTGGTGTATTAATATACTTATGCAATGTGCTCCTTTGTAATTGGTATTCCATTTTAGTAAATTTGACAATTCCAGTGTGTGAAAGTGGCATGCTTACATGAGTCCTGCAATGCAGATAGACATACTTTAAATACCCTGGCATATTTTTCATGTATTGCACAGATATATAGTTTTACATAACCGTCATACATTACAAACGTCTGACATGTCCGGTTCGACAGTTCGTGCTGTGTGGTGAAGATTCAAATCTTCTGCAGTATGACCCAATGTGGAGTGGAATATAATTGCCGTTGTTCTGTAGGATCTTGCTGCCACTATCTTCAAGGTCTAAGTAGTCCAAGAAGAGAAGATACTTCATGGACTGTTTAGTAATTGACATAATGTCATATCCCAAATGACCTTGAACCTCAACAGTACTGCTATGAGGACCTCAGATCCTTGCATTTCGTGCTGTTTAACATCTTATTGAATTCCACTTTCATTAAAACTGTTCAAAAATTATTTTATATACTGTCTGATGTTACAACATAAACATGGCTGCCATCACCTTAAGGGTCCAGCACTGAAGGAGAGTTGAGATGGTGACTCAGTCTGTTGTATGCACTGGCTGTGTGATATTTAAACTTCATCAGCCAAGTTAATTGCTTCTGTTCTTTGCCAGCAACTTGTACTGGCCACATGATGAGTCTTTGGAAAAGAAAGCCAATGTGGTCATGCTTATCCCACCAGCATGGTCCCATATATTCAAAGTCCAGCCATTCTTATCACATAAATGTTGACAGTGATAAATTTCACTAGCTGCAGGTGCTATCAGCTGACTGACATGGTTCGGTTGACACTGGAAGGTTTTACAACAGGAAACAGAAGAAGTCTCAAACTCCATTAACCAAACCATCCATGGGACTTCTTTCTGTAGCCCTAGTATAGCATTTTCCTCTTGAATTGGCAGACTGATTTATTGACAGCAGAAAGTAAAGAGTAGGAAACATTATTTATAACTCTTGCACATAGTTTTGTGGATTTTGCCTTTGTTATGACTCACAGTATTATTTACACTTGTTTTACTGTATGGGAATTCTGCAGCATTTCATGTTTTTCTTCATGTCAGGTTTTTCACACCAGGGAATCTTATTAGGTACATAAATTAAATCACACAACTCTCTAACATGTGTGCTGGTACTCAAGGTCAAAACAAACCATTTTATGCACAGCCATTGTCTTTAAAAATCATATATGTTGTGCAAAAACACTGGTTGCTGAAGTAAGACTATCTAAGCATTCAGGTCTTCTGGTTTATCACACTGTCTCGTCAGGTAAGGTCTCGGACCTCTGGACCCTAGAAGATGAAGGCACTATTTTCCACTAAAAATGTCTGGAACCACACACCCAACACCACCGTGTTACATCCCAGGAGACCCAATTCCTCGGCAGCGTTGCCGTGACAACCTCACACTTCTCCAGATTAGACTTGCCATGGGCATTTTTAAACTGGATATTTAGTGTGGACAGTTAAGAATAAACACGACTCTGCAGCCGGTAACACGCCTTCCCTAACATATGTTTATATTATTTATGACAGTCTAAAGTTATAAACTGTTAATGTTAGTTACAAATTATGGCAGTATGATTGTACAGTGGAGTGCAGTAAGAACACACACAGTGATATCTGTTCTCATTTTAGCATCAAGGAAAGGCAGTATATGTTTACTGTTATTATTAGTATTATTATCAATTAATTTAATTACTTTTTAAGGCCTGATTCACAAATCAAATTGCTGCTGATAATATGTAAGTTATAAACTGATTATCAGTCACTGACATTAGCATCCTTACTAAGCTTACCTGCAAGAATTGTTTCCTATTAATTATGTTTATTGCATCATTTGTTATATAATTCTATTTATAATGTAAGACATAAGAAGTAAAGTTAAAATAACAATAGATTATAAATACATCATGATTCAGGATTTATATTTTAAATATTTAAATAATGCACATACATACTGCACTAATGTAAAAATGTCAACAGTTAGTTCTAATTCTAAGTGTAAAGAGAAACGGCAATGAACATTGTGTATATGAAGGAGAGCAGTCATGTGTGAGCAGTCTTCTTGCAGTCCTTCCCAGTGAAAGTTTGTTTTGGCTATCCATGCACAGGTTTCCCATGTTTTGTTACATTAAGGTCTGGTAATTCAGTAAATCCTACAACACTCCCAGGCACTTGATAAACAGAACTGCAGCTCCTACATATGAACTCTAAATTTCAGCACAATGTCCAACTGTAATGTAGCATATTACATTGAAAGACTTCAAAATAACACAGTACTAAATAGTAGATCTGTTAATGTATATGTCAGTTTGTATATACAATTCTCACATGACTCCTGTTCTATGTGTCTGTTACCCTGTATTGGAACAGACAAGTTAAAGGAAAAGTTTGGTTCACAGAAGTTTCTTTTTGCAAAATATCCAGGATGATTGCAGGTCAACGTTTGATAAACTCTGAGCCACAAACATTTGAACAAATGTATATTGAAGGCCATGAAATGTAATGTTATGGAACTGTGACCTCCACATCTGTGTTGAGGTGTCAAACTTCACCCACCACCACATATCTCCATATTCATTTCCAGTCCTTCAGACATTCCTTTCACATGCTTTGGACTGGTTGACATAGGCCAGAAAGGACTAAAGAAGAGTGTAGTAATGGACAGACACTGGGCAGCCCTTAGTACTGCCATACCCTCCATCTTGGTGCTTCTCACTTTGGCATGACTGTAGTATTTGGAATTTCAGGAATTTGCCCTGTGCTCTGTATAATATGGATATGAAATAATAAGAACAGAAAATTGTTTTGCAAATATGGTTTAGAAAAATAAACTTGATTTATTTATTAATCCACTGTGTCTTAATACAGGGATGCATGAATATTCCAAAAATCTAGAAGCCACCTCAAAATTCTACGCACCAGAAGGGTGACATCAGGCAAACTCCATACTGAGGATCCACAAATATTGGGCACCATCACACAAAATTGAGTTGCCATAGTGACCTGGTGCCCAGGATTTGTGCACCCTTGTTCTAATTCAAAACCTGACTCATATGTGAAGCAGAACATAGTGGCTATCATATGATTCTACAGTAAAATTCCTTTAGTCTGGCATCCATGGGGCCAGACAGGTGTCGGGTTATCAAATATTCCAGTTATGGAACAGCACCCATACTGACCTAAAGCTCTTACAGGTAATTTCCTGTTACTGCTCCTATACCAAAGCTGTAGAAATAATCAAAGCATTGTTCTGTTTGGATATCTCCTTCAGCTGCTGGTTCAGGCATGTCAGGGTCACCTTTGTTCTCTACAGTCTGCAGTTTCTGCCAGGGATTCTGAAGGACCAGGAGACTGTGGATCACGAGTCTTCATAGTTGAAGATGATGATGGATTGGGAGACAAGGGATCAGCAGACACCAGAACGGTCAGTGTTAAGGACGCTCTCGGATGACTTATGGAATTGGGACTATTTCCCTCAAATGCTGAATAACACAAAATTTCTGGATTATCAGCTTACGGAATAAAGGAATTCTGATCTAGTTTCATTGGCATATTTTAAAGGTAAAAATGATATATGGTTGCCAGACTATTTAATGAAGAAACATTTCATTTAAAGACTACGGTTCTTGTGGAATGGGACGTCACATAGTTTGGGACCTGTCTTACCAAAATACGCAACATTCATTACCAGAAGACCATAATATTCATATTCACCACCCCGATAATTTATTCTGATTTTAAGGTGTACATCTATGAATAATTCTTTACAGAATTGTAAAGTATTCAAAACTTATAGGGCTTATATACTGTGATTTTGAAGCTTGACAAAATGACATGTGAGAATGATATATAAGACAGTTCAACCGTTGAGGGAGCACTGCTGGTGATGGTTGTGTGAACACATACTTTGTGGTACTGCTAATGTTACATGTAAGTCACAGTGCGTGTATGTATATGATGTGTGGGTCTTTTTTCCCCCACTCCTTCTTAATGTCCTTCTAAGACATAGAACACCCTGTGGCCTGAGATCAATGTGGGTTGGCTTAAAGCTAGCACTTGCGGTTATTGTTAGCTCCTGAGTGACGCTTCATACGGTCAGATCGTTGTTGACGTTTGTTCCTGGAGTTTATTTCACGAGCCTTGTTATTGCGATCCATGTGGTCACGTTTCAGAAACTGACAGGCCCTGCGCTGCCGTAACTGTAACACAAAATTGGTACAGTTTGTGTTACTAAATCTCAACAGACATTGCACTCATCTTCAGCATTCTACATCAGATATTTAAGAACCCAACAAGTACTGAATTAACCCATTTTTTAACAAACACTGTCTTTTGAGGTGTGAGTAACTGTTCTCTGCGAACAGCCACACCACACCACATCATAGAAACATATTAAGATCTCTGCTTATACTCCGATGTTGTATATGGTCATCAACATATGATGGTCTTATGCTCTTCCATGGTCCTTTACTGGCTGTAGTGCAGTTGTTTCTGTGCTTGCCACAAAGGCAGGTGGGGGAGTAGAGGTTCAGCTCCACTCTACATCAACACTAGAGGCAAGTCATTTATTGATGGGGACTGCGGTGGCACAGTGGTTAAGGTGCTGTGCTACAAATCGGAGGGTTGCTGGTTCGATCCCAGCTGGTGTCATTGGATTTTTTGTTGACATAAAATCCTTCTGATCGCACTACGGCCCTGGGATCGACTCAGCCTCTAACGGAAATGAATACCAGGAGCATTTACCGGGGGTAAAGGCGGCCGGTGCGTAAGGCTGATAACCTTACCACCATCCTGTGCCGTTGTCACGAAATCTGGGATCCTTAACTTCCTGGAACCCTCTGGGCCCTTCCGGGCCTGTAACGGGACTGCTTTACCTTCATATCATTTATTGTTGTACACCAAAAACCATATAGAAACATGAAAACACTGTAGTGGCGGAGTGTTTCTGCCGTTGCAGTGTAGCTGTGAGGGCAGGCTGTATGATGTGAGAGAAGTCTTATAAGGAGTTACTTGTACTCACTGCCGTGTAACTAATTCATTAGTGAATATCAGTATACTCATACTAATACTTTTCATTTCAATGATTCAGAAATTTCTGAATGAAAATTGTGTTTTGTACTACTGATAGTTTATGTGTGGACACACATAACACTGAGGTGTCCATTCTTCTGGGAAACCACGCCACATCATGGGTGATTGATGCTGGATGTTTCAGGATTGCGTGATGGTCCCATTCTCAAGGGATGTGTGTCTGGTGAATTGACAGCAACCAAACCTTGAAGATGGGACCAATAATTCTCTGTCCTGAAAGATCAGCCACCAATTTCCCAGTGACATGGTGCAATATCCCAGGATAATGGGGGCTCATACTAGGCTTTCCTTGAGACAGTCAAATCTAGTGGCACCCAAAACTCTGTACATCTTATTTTCCTAAGAAACTATGTTAAATAAGGGAGAATCATTATTGTTTGTCATTTGTTGACGGGTTGTGTTGTTGGGATGAATCTGCGAAGTATATTACTGTCATCAACTCCCACTACATGTAATTCTGTGGTCCAGTGGAATTGTAACTACCAGGATAAGTTTGGTGGCCTTTACTTACTTTCTGCGCAGACCTGATTTGGAGACACTGCTTCTCTTGCTGCTGGTGCAGGGAGTACATGGCCCGTCTCTGCCGTGGCACGTTTTGCACTGTGGTGTGCGTGCGGTCTGTCATGGTCTCGACCTCAGCCAGGTGAGGCTGTGGGGCATCAGCCTCTTCACTGGAAAGATGGGAAACGGGAGAATCATGGGCAGTGCCTGTAGAACCAGAGCGATGTCTGGTGCGAGGCATGGAACGTGTGGATGGCGAGTGCTGATACACAGACATGCTGGGATGTTCGATTAAGAGATTCTCCATGGGAGATGTCTCCATGTGAATTGGTCCTTCTAATGTGAAGCAAGGAGGTGGAGTTAGGAACCATGACTCATCCAATGGGAGAGCAGGAAGAGATGTTGTTGACGATGACCTTGTTAAGGAGTCATAATCTGTGGTGTCTGCTAGCACCTGGTATGAAGGAGGGAATGGATGAGAAATTGTACTGATTGTGAGTTCCAGGACAGGCTGATTCTCACTTGATTCTTCAGGTCTATTATCTTCTGAAAAAGAAGGACATAGGCACTGTTTAGGCATATTGCCATTATTTTACTGCCAGAGAGATTCTGTGCAGCAAAGTCCAGCTCGAGAAGCCAGTAATTCATTGACAAATTAAGAAATTCCTGAAGTTTTGTGGAACCCAAGGGTTCATTACCATGCAGCCATCACTTGTCCCTGTCCTAAGACAGATGAGTACAGTCCATTCCCCTTATCATATTGAATTGGGGTCACTTATAAGCATTTACACCAGCACACTTTCATGCATTACTTTTGAAATTGATTGAATACCTACTCTAAATCCTCAGTCGTCACTTTTATCCTCAGTTGGGGCATACATGTTTGGAGCAGTAATATCTCGCCAGCGACCTCTCGGCATTACACATCATCACATCCTTTCACTAATAAACTCTACTCTCTCAACTGCTGATATGATTATCTTATGTGCAAGACATCCTGACCCTAACTGATTATTTTAATTCCCTTTTTCATGGGCAAAAGTGTAGTTCTTTGCTGGTTCAGTGCTGCCCTTTTCCCACCTGACCTCCCATACTCCCAGTAAATCAAATGAACCACAGGGATTAAGTACAGAATTCTAATGCGCAGTTCATGTCAGATCTGATCACTTGCCATGTGTTACATGTGAAAGATAAATGTCACATGTTACATGTTGAGAAAATATACATTAAAATGCACTGCGTCAAGTTTTTTAATCGTATTTTCAGTATTGAAGTTTTCGATTCTAATCCCATATATTTTGGCTTAATTTACGTCTCTCTTTGCACCCCAACTGTTCCTAAAAGTTCTCAAATACCATACCTGCTGTCTCAACCAGCACCCAGTCATCATCAGCATCAACTGCTCTGAGCCTGACATCAGCAATCACTGCTTCAGGTGATAGGTCGGGTTCGTGGGTCTGGGTTCCTAGCAGGTAGCTTGCTAGACTACTGAACATTGTGCTCTGAAACAAAACAGCACAGTTACTACTGCCCACAAAATATATTCCAGTTGTATACATACTGTCCAAATATATTCTCTGTCTTTAGGTAACATATCCCACTTGTGCTCCAGTCAATAAATATATTTATTATACGGTCTTGCACAATGCAGTCACATTTCACATAGGTTACTAGTTTTGGCGTAACATACATGCCATCATCAGAGATCTTTATCCCACTTCACTCTATAAACTATTTGTTTTGTTAAGCTCTAGATATTGTACAGGTCAGATGATGGCCTTTATGTTAGGCCAAAACTAGTAATCTACAAGAAGTGTGACTGTGTCGTGCAAGATTGTGTAATAAATATGTTTATATTCCATGTGGTTTAATTAGCAACAGCTGTATGATACGACAGGGATAACATATTATTCACCTTCTAATCCACACCTTCTTTACCTATGATTTCCATGGATAACCCATCAGTTGATCTATTTTTAAACATTATAGCCCTAGAGGGACCCTATGATATCGCATTTTCGTCACATATTCACACCATGAATTTGTGAAGTTCTTATGAGTGAGATTGATGGGTGTTACCAGAAAAGTATGAGGCTGCAGTGCTGACTGAATTGTAGGTACCTCTTAACTGTACCATAACTTAATATGACTTGATTGAATGTTCACAACGTGAATTCTGAAACTTCCAATAGAGAGACAATGTGACATGTTATCGCAGAGGGTGACCCTGCAATACTGACTGAATAAGAGCTGCCTCTTGACTGCCTCATAATGACTGCTGCTATCTAGTGGTGCTATTGTAAATAGCTCAGATTTTCATGTAGTTTCCATGGAAACAAAGCATGACACACTCAGTCACAACCAAAATGATGTCAGATTCATGGAAACAAATTCTTTACCAAGGCAATCATGTGTTCACTCACTCAATCACCCACTCACAGGGGAATTAGAATTGTATAACGTAGATTTGGATTGATGTACATTGAAGATTGCAGCCTGGTAGAATGTGATGCCCTTCGGTTAGGTTAGGTTATCGTGTATGTTTGGAGGAAAGTTCTTCGCTGTGTGGATATAAGAGTGAAAAATCATTCCTGTAGATTTGTCTATCAACTGGTCATTACATGCCAGATTCTTGCTGCAGTTCATGCTCACTTCTGTTAGATGTTTATTTTCTCCAGTCACTATTGCCTTGTACAAAGATAAGGGCTAGGTTTCCACTTTGTGTACTTAAGCACCATGCCATGAAGATGTGTTGCAGAATAGAGGTACTGGCCCACATCAGGGGTGCACACATTTTCCAAAAATCTAGGAGCCACATTTAGATTCTAGCAAGTTCCATACTGAGAACCCATAAATATCAGGCACCACCGTACAAAATTTAGTCGCCACGGCGACCTGGTGCCCGGGTTTTGTGCACCTTTTCTGAACCCCTCGACCCTTTATTACCCTCAGCACTAAACAGAAGTGAGTGGTCAGCTTCACGTTCTGGCTGCTTTACCACCACGGAAATGGACCCTGGTACCTATTGATTGGGAAGCTGGGTGGGCTTCAGGACTGATCTGGACATGATGACAGATCAAGACAGGCAATGTACGTGTAACGTAACATTGCGGCGCGTTCGCGTTACCATTGTCGCAATGGAAACACAACAGTGCATTCCCTGCTTGCTGTTAAAAGCTACATGCCACTGTCAACTGTATAAAACTGTTGATTGTTGCACAACAATGGTGTATGGAAAATTTATATCGCCGGCAACAATGAACCGTACGTAGGTCTTCATGTGCAGTGCCCGGTGCCACACCGAAACA
>Ga0123355_10018441_pt1 | contig 11068 bp, 5 predicted proteins | sample TergutEmb28metaG_3_FD_89872 | JGI IMG/M metagenome (GOLD analysis project Ga0123355, IMG submission 89872) | Embiratermes neotenicus P1 segment gut microbial communities from Petit-Saut dam, French Guiana - Emb289 P1 | ecosystem: Host-associated > Arthropoda: Insects > Digestive system > Gut ...
ACTACAACATTCCCATCAATATCCATAAATCCATATAAAGGTAAACTTGACTGACTTGTAAGGTCACTTCTAAAATTGCCATTGCTATCATGATGAAATCGTGAATTTACTAGAACAGTTTGCCTTGAAAATGCAATTAGTCCGTCCGAATAATGCCCAAGGCTGGCATAATTGAAATCTACTAAAACATTCCCGTATATATCGATTAATCCGCGATTTACACCATATCTCGAAACTATAGCGTTTCCATTGAAAAAGTGTCCAACTCTGTTAAATTCTGCATCTATCACTAAATCTCCATTCACATCAATATATCCATACCTACCATTTCTTAGCACGACTGGAGCTAGCCCTTCCGAAAAAGGACCAATATCGCTATATTTTCTTTCCTCTAGCCTGTGAATCACTTGCCCTCGCCTGTTAACAATTTCCCATATTCCCTGACCTAGGTCACCCATTCCAGCAACTGTATATTGACTTTCTCCAACAAAGCTATGAATTCGACGATATTGTGGAAACACCATTTCTCTTCCAAAAAAATCTTGTATGCCATGATGACCTTGCCTTCGCAATATTCGTGTATACCTATCAAAAAATGACGCATCTTCAGTTCTATCAAAACGTCTTATATTTCCAGATGTATCAACAAAATAAATATTTCTGCCTCTGATAAGTGCTGCTTTTCCGTTATGAAATGGTAAAATCTGATCGTAATTCGGCTCAACGAAAAATTCAATTGGTGTGGGATTTTCAAGCAAAAAATCTTCAAATCTTTCATTCTGTATAGCAGAATATATAGCAGGACCAAACACACGCAAAGCAAGCAGTATTCCTATGAATACTACTGCTCCTATGATGCTAACTTTGGGTGGTTTTTCTTTAAGCATATGTCCGTTCATATTTCTATTTTAACATATCGAAAATCAAAACAAAATAATTAATTTACTTGCAATATGTTGACTGATATGGTTATAATTATGTAAGTGCTAAGTGAAGTGAGAATTGAAAGATGTTAAATGAATTAAAATACCAAGCAAAAGTAGACAAAGTACTTGAAGCTATACATGCAGTTTATAGCGAAAAAGACAGCTTTGCTTTACTCAATACGATGCTGATTACAATGATGGAGCTAAGCTCCGCAGATGCCGGCACATTATATACTGTGAAAGATAATAAACTGACTTTTTCTATTATGCGAAATAACAGTTTAGATGTCTTTTTGACTGCATATGAAAAAATCGATTATTCCCCTATTGCTCTTGATCCAAACAACATCGAAAATATATGTGCTTATACTGCACTAAAAAATGAAATTGTTGCAATAGATGACATATATTCAAATAGCGAGTTTAATTTTGATGGTACAAAAAAATACGACCAACTAATCGGCTATCACACTAAATCAATGCTTAGTTTACCCCTTATCAAAATCGAAAATGGAATAGAAGAAGTTATTGGAGTTATACAACTCCTAAACGCTATTGATGATAAAACAGGTGAGATTGTACCATTTGAAGATGTGTACACATCACCATTTTTGTTGCCACTTATGAGCATTTCAGCTAACGTGCTTTCGACTATTGTGCATGCACAAGAGATGAATGAGCTGCTTGATTCCTTTGTAAATGTTATGACACAGGCAATTGATGAACGTTCGACTTATAACAAAAATCATACAAAAAATGTTGCAAATACTGTGGCTGAGTTTTGTCGTTTTTTAGGTGAAAAATTCCCTAAGGAACACAGGCTTCATTTTAACAAAAACCGCATCGACCAAATTTTTATGGCTTGTATGTTTCATGATATAGGAAAAATCATTACACCACTCGAAATCATGGACAAATCCGATAGATTAGGACGAGAGCTTGAAGTAATAAAGCTCAGATTTGAAATTAAAGAAAAAGAACTTGAATGTGATTATTTAAGAGGCACGCTATCTAAAGAAGATTATGAAAAAAGTCTAAATGACTTAATGGATAGTTTAGCTCTTGTTATTAAAGCAAACACTATACCATGTGTAACAGATACTATGTTGGAGCAGATACACAAACTTGCGAATTTGAAGTATACAGACAAATCAGGCGAGAGTATTTCTTTGCTTACGCCTTTAAATATGGAGTCTCTTTTAGTGAAAATCGGCACTCTTACAGACTCTGAGAAAGAAGTCATGAAGGAGCACGTTTCAGTAACATCAAGGCTATTAGACGAAATGGTGTTTAGTGGCTATTACAAAGATGTTCCGACATGGGCAAAGAGCCATCACGAGTATCGAGACGGTTCTGGTTATCCAAAGGGGCTTTTGGCAGATGATATCTCTTTGGAAGCAAATATTATTACGATACTTGATATATATGATTCTCTTATTGCAAGCGATCGACCGTATAAAGGACCTATGCCATCCGATGAAGCTATGGAAATACTAAAATCAATGGCTGGCGAAGGCAAGCTTAATTCCGAACTTGTGGAACTTTTTATAGAAAGTAAATCACAAAATTAAATATTCTACTCCCCTATTATCGTTTTAATTACTAAATTTTCCCTGCCGTTTTTTAAAAATATGGCTATTGCTCCATGCATGTCGTTTCTATATATTTCGGCACCTATATTTTCTAACTTTTCGAGTGTTTCTCTCGTCGGATGCCCGAAGCCGTTTCGACCGACTTGTATAACTGCAACGCTTGGATTTACCCCTCTTAAAAATTCATCGCCTGTATTGTTCCTGCTTCCGTGATGAGCTACTTTTAAAATGTCGCTGTCTAGGATGCTTTCGCTTCCTCTGTGATTTTCAAATAAGCGTTCTTCGCCAGCAAACCCCAAATCTCCCGTAAGCATAGTCGAAACTCCGTAATAATGAACTTTCAAAACGAGACTTATATCGTTTTCGTTTCCTTCTCCGCTTTTGAGCATGGCGTATTCGCTGTTTTCTCTGCTTTCTGGAAACAAAACTTCAATCCACACATAATCGTCTACTATAATTTTCTGACCGCTCGTCAAATACAACAGTTGCTCTTTGTCCAGCCCTGTCCTTTGGAGTATCTGGTTTTCGATTACCATGTTTGCTTCATAGAGTGCAAGTGTATCAATCCGAAAATTATTTGCAAGCGAAAAAATCCCGTCATAATGATCAAGGTGCATATGAGATATGAACGCAACATCAATCTTGTTTACTCCATTCTTTAATAAATAAGGCATGAGAATTCGCCTACCTACATCAAAATTTCGACTTCCACCTCCATCAATCAAAACATTTTTCCCTTGCGGTGTCCTAATATGTATGCTGTCGCCCTGTCCCACATCTACGAAAATTATCCCTGCTTTATGAAAATCATCGTGCACCGGCGTAGTTCCCACAAGTACGATTATAGTTAAAATCATCGCGAGAATTGCAACACTTTTGATTTTCTTTCTTTTGAAAAATATCCATACAGTTTCTGAAAAACATAGAAATAAAATTCCATAAAAGAGGAAAATCGCCCAGATTGGCGGACTTATCGCATTAAAAAACATTCCTCCTTGATATGTAATTTCATTAAGTGTATACATAATACTGCACACGGCATCCAGTATTCCTGCAAAGAAATGAAATAGCGGAGCCGAAATATACGACAAAGGTATGAGCATGATTCCGAGCGGTATGATAATTCCTGCAATAAAAATTACAGGTACGTTAAGAAAAAATCCAGCAATAGAAAAATAGTTAAACAAATACGCTGTAACTGGTGCTAGGCATGCTTGGATAGTCAGTGTCATTGTAAGAAAGCTATCGAAAATCCGTGAAACCACTGGAATTACTATTGCAATCGTAAAAATAGCAAGAAACGATAATTGAAATCCCATGTCAAATATGACTAGCGGATTTACCAGCATCATGATAAATGCGATAAATGCCCCAGCACAAAGCATGTCGTACCTCCTGCACATTATCTTTGAAAATATGTGAAGTGCTATCATCCCACCTGCCCTTAGTGCTGACGGTGCAAATGCAGAAAGTGCTACATATGTAAACAAAAATGACAAAATTATGAGGTTAAGCGGGATGTTTCTTCTTGATTTGAGCAGTCCGTTGAGAAACACATAAAGTGCCCCAATATGGAGTCCGCTTACTGCGAGAATATGTGCAGTTCCATTTTTTTGAAACATTTCATAAATATCATCGTCAAGGAAGTTTTTGTTTCCAAATAACATTCCTATCAAGATACCTGAACTTTCTTCGCTCATATTTTCGACAATCCTATCTGCAAAGCCATGCCTAATATTTGACAGCGTATTGACAAACGAGTTAACATCGCCATCCATTATCATCACATCATATGGCGTTACATTCATCATCACATGAATACCTTTAGCCTGCAAAAACAGCCTGTAATCAAACGTTTTGGGATTTCGCCTTTCTGTCGGCCGCTCTACAGTACCAAACACTTTTACATTCCTACCTGCAATATCAGCGTAGTCTTTCGGAAAATTATCGCCAAAAACATTTACAAGCACTTTGGAATTTTTCCCACTTTGTTCATCAGATACTTGCAGTACAAGCCTGTATCTTTCCTCGTCTCTTTTTTGAATATCCGAAACCATCCCTTCAATCTCAGTGGTATTTCCAACAAAAGAAAGCATAAAATCTTCCCTGCTAGTGTGTATGAAAAGAAAGCTCGCTCCAAGCAAAAAAAATGCAAGTGCCAAGCAAATCAGTTTTTTGAAGTTTAGTTCTAAGTGTTTCCAAACGAAAATCAAAACCAAGACAACACAAAGTAGAAGTATTGCAAGTTTGCTAATCCCAAAATAAAAGTTATAAAAAATCCCTACCCCAAATGATAAGGATATTAGGCATATTAATCGCCTCATAATTCCCCCTGTGGCTTTCGCTGTTCTGTGGAAAAAATTCTGCACAGTTTATTTTTGCATTTCCATTTTTTATTGTTATTGTCATTTTTTTCCAAACATAGATTAATTCTACCCTATTTCATGGAACAAATCAAGCACTATTTACGTCTAATAAGTAAAAACTCTTACACTAAATATGTAAAAAAAGTTTAACTTCATCACAAGTTATGGTATAATATTGGCGTGTAATATTAATTCACGCACAAAACAAGGTAGGTGATATTTTGTCAGGATTTGAAAGACAAAACGAACATAGCGATGTATTTGCTGAGTTCGATAGATTAAGTGACGATTTTAAGGTAACATCAGCATATGATGAACCGCAATATAATGGTGCAATTAATGAGACGGATGTAGCGTATGAGACGGATTCCGAAAACCTCACTCCGTTGCAACAAAGAAGAAAAACAAGAAGTGAACGCCTCGCAGATAAGAGGTCAAATGGTTTACTGGCAGGTCTAACAGCAAAAGCAGGAGCTCTAGCTTTAGGCGTGTCTTCTATTGCCAAAAAACGAAAAACCAACGGTAACGGTCATACAGACAATAATGTCGATGTCGATAATTACGATACCACAGCTCACAATAATGTCGATACCAATAATTACGACACTACTGCTCACAGCGGCAATTACAACGACCACAGTGTTAATGACTACGATAATAGCAGTCACAGCAATGGCAATTCTAATTACAACGGTCATAGTGACAACAATTACAGCAATGGCAATTCTAATACCACCATTCTCAACCGTGATGATTTTTATAATGGCCACGGCAGTGATGATTTTTATAATGCTCACAATGACAACCATTACAATGATGTTCATAGTAGTGGTGGCGGTCATGATAATTCAAATGAAATGGAAGAAAACATGCCTGAAAAAACTTCAAAAAAGAAAAAAGCAAAGAAACCTAAAAAGCGTTTTCGTATATTAAAAGGCATAATTGCAACGCTTTTCTTCATAGGTTTAATTTGTGCCATCGGTGTCTCTGTCTTTGTTTACTCGATTATAAGGGAAGCAAATGATATCGAGCCGGGCAACATCAACTACATGCTTAACGAAAGCTCTATAGTATTTGACAGTCAAGGCAATGTAATTGATAACATATTTGGAAATCACGGTGAAGGTATGCGTACAAATATAACTATAGATGACCTGCCTGAGCACTTGATTAATGCATTTATTGCTGTAGAAGATAGGACGTTTTGGGATCATAGCGGAGTAAACGTAGTTCGTACGATTGGTGCTATAAGAGATGCTATCGTTGGCGATGGCAGAATCCGAGGAACGAGTACTATCACCCAACAGCTTGCAAGAAATATTTATCTTCCAGAAACTCGCCTTGAGCGAACATTAGACCGTAAGATACTGGAAACTTACTATGCTTTTCTAATCGAAAGAGCTTTAACAAAAGAAGAAATACTTGTAGCATATCTAAATACTATTCAGCTTGGGTTTCAGACAAGTGGAGTACAAGCCGCTGCACAAGCGTATTTTTCAATGGATGTAGGTGAACTTAACTTAATTCAATCCGTTGCACTTGCGGCACTTCCACAAGCTCCAAGTGCCTTTGCACTCGTTAGCAGAATCCCTAACGCAAATGTCGCGGAGGATAACGAAAACATAATTTTACGAGGTGAAGTATTTACATACGTATATAACGGCGATGCTTCGGCACATCGTAGAGCTCTTATCCTTCGTCTTATGAGAGAACAAGGCCTTATTACTGATGCAGAGTTTTATGTGGCTAGCAATAGTAGATTAAGAGATTATATCAATCCACGCCAAAACGTGGCAGATGACAATTCTTCACATTTTATTGACTTTGTAAGAGCGCAAGTGCTTGACTCATTAATGGAAGAATTTAGCCTTACACACGAAGAAGCTATTAATAGGCTTAATAATCACGGTCTAAGAATTTACACGACATTAGACCCACGTGCACAAGCTATTATTGAGGCAGAGTTTGCAAATCCTGCTAACTTTCCAAGTGTTGCAAATCTTGGAAGAATTAGAGATTCTGCTGGCAACCTTATAAACCAAGAAAACGGAAACATCTTGCTTTTCCATTACGATAATTACTTCGATGCATATGGAAATTTCACGCTTACACCTAATGAGTTCGAGAGGCTTGCCGACGGTGGTATTCGCATATTTACTGGTAACAGGCTAAGTTTCTTTAGAACGCAAGTACACGGAAATATAGATTACAGCGTTGAATTTAGAAGCATGTATCTGATAGAAGACGGTATTTTCTATATCATAAATGGTGGTTTTATCTCGATTGCAAGACAATACAAAACTAGAGACGAAGAAGGTCACTTAATTGTTTCTGCTGACTTTTTCCGCAATCACCCGAACTTCTTTACCGAATCAGATGCAGGACTAACAGTTGCAAGAACAGGCTATGCACTGCAACAACAAATCGCTCAGCCTCAGTCTGCAATGGTAATAATGGATCATTCGACTGGAGAGATACAAGCTATGGTAGGTGGTAGAAACATCGTTGGAAGACTTGTATTTAATCGTGCCGACAACCCAAGACAACCAGGGTCGGCTCTAAAACCTATTGGCGTTTATGCTCCAGCACTTCAACTTAGTGCTGATGATGCGGCAAGCGGAAGGGTAACATTCCCTCACGGAGAAGACGGTGAAGGTTGGCCTCATTTATATGGCGACTTTTGGACTGCTGCAAGCGTTCTTGACGATTCACCTCTGATAGTCGGAGGCAGACAATGGCCAAGAAACTGGTACAATGCATTCCGCGGTCTTAACTCTATGCGTGTTGCGATAGAACAATCAATAAACGTTACTGCTGTTAAAGCGTTTAATGAAATAGGTGCACATGTTGCATACGATTTCCTTAGAGGGCTAGGCATAACAACGATGGTTAATGAAGGTCCTGTTAATGATTTGAACGCCGCGGCACTTGCTCTTGGCGGTATGACAAGAGGAGTTTCGCCTCTTGAAATGGCAGCCGCATACGGTGCAGTAGCAAATCGTGGAACTTACGTTGAGCCTATTTCTTTCACTAGAATTACAAATCAACGTGGTGATACATTAATCGAAAACACGCCAAACACTTCACAAGCTATGGACCCTGGCGTTGCATTCATAATGCAAGACATGCTTAGAACTAATGTTACCGAAGGTACTAACAGACAAGCTGCAATAGGCATACAGCCTGTAGCAGGTAAAACAGGTACAACGAACGACCAGTTTGATGCTTGGTTTGTTGGATTTACTCCACAATTCTCGGCTTCACTTTGGATAGGAAACAATGTTAACATCCCGCTAAGCCAAGGAAGTGTTGCCGCTTCGAGGTTATGGAGCAATATTATGAGGCAGGTCAGCGAAGGAATTCCGACAGGTCAGTTTGCTTCAGCACCATCAAACGTTATAAGCGTTACGATAGACAGAACGAGTGGCTTGCTTCCATCTGATATAAGTCATTTTGGACATAGAGGTACGCGAAGTGAATTTTTCATAAGAGGTACAGAGCCAACTAGAGTTGACAACGTACACACTTTCGTTCAAATATGTATCCACACTGGACATCTTGCAACACCTTTATGCGAAGAAACAACTACAGGATTTGGAATCAGAAGACCTGTACTTCCAAATGCTGCGGTGCAAGACTTCCGCTTTGAAGTACCACATTTTTACTGCTTTATGCATAACCCTGATACATACCAATTCCCAATAAACACTGAAGCACTTTGGGTGTTCTACTGGGAAGGCATGAATATACATCGCGAAGATGAATACGATGAGTATTACGATGAATACTATGACGAGTATCCTGAATATCCTTGGGATCCTGATTTCCCATTTGACATTATTGACGATGAGGATATGACATGGCCACCGCCTGTCGATGAACATCCGCCAATTGGCAATGACCCACCGTTCGTCACTGAACCACCGTTTTATGAACAGCCACCTGTTGTTGATGCACCGCAAGAAAACAACGCTTACGATGATATTCCAGATTTCCTAAGAGATTGGTAACATCGTCATTGCGGACCTGACCCACAATCTCAAAAAACTAAAAAACCGAAAGTTTTTGCACTTTCGGTTTTTCTAATTGCTTTTACTTTATTTGCCTTCACAAATTTTTATTTTCTATTGTCTAACTTTTAAACAAATCTTTCATTATATCTGAGAAGGTTTTCTTTTTGTTGTAGCTATCATTTGTAAGCGTCTCGCCAAGTTCCCTAATCAGTTTCTTCTGTTCTGAATTAAGCTTTGTCGGTACTTCCAAAATAACTTTTACATAAAGATCGCCCATCTTAGTGCTCTTTACAGACTTGACGCCTTTACCTTTAAGCCTGAACACCGTTTCTGGCTGTGTTCCCGCAGGAATAGTATAAGATACTTTCTCGCTTAAAGTCGGTACAACTAGCTCATCGCCAAGTGCTGCCTGTGCAAACGATATAGGAATTTCAAGCCATAAGTCTTGCCCTCTGCGTTTAAATAATTTATGAGGCTTAACTGTAATTACTAGGTAAAGATCGCCAAACGGTCCTCCATTCAGCCCAGGTTCTCCCTGCCCTTTTATAGATATGACAGAATCATTATCGACACCTGCCGGAACGTCTACTGACATCGTAATATCTTTACGAACCCTTCCCGTTCCTGAGCAAGGCGAACAAGGATTGTCAACGATTTTGCCTGAGCCTTCACATCTGTCACATGCTGTAACACTCTGGAACTGCCCAAAAGGCGTTCTCTGCGTAGTTCTAGTTTCTCCGCTTCCGCCGCACTTAGGACAAGTTACTTTAGAACTGCCCTCTGCCGCTCCACTGCCGTCACACGTTTCACATTCAACATATTTGTTTATAGTAATTTGTTTTTTAGTTCCAAAAGCAGCCTCTTCAAACGTTACCGTAAGGCCTTTTTGAAGGTCACGACCTTTCATTGGTGCGTGTTTACGTCTTTGTCCAAAACCGCCACCGCCGCCGCCAAACATACCGCCAAACATGTCAAAGATGTCTTCAAAGCCGCCAGCTCCGCCACCGCCAAAACCGCCGCCACCAAAGCCGCCAAAGCCTGCATTTGGGTCAACTCCGGCATGGCCGAACTTGTCGTATTTACTTTTCTTGCTCGGGTCAGAAAGCACACTGTACGCATCGTTTACTTCCTTGAACTTTTCCTCTGCTTTTTTATCCCCTGGATTTTTGTCAGGGTGATATTGCATGGCCTTTTTTCTAAAAGCACTTTTTATCTCACTCTCAGATGCACCTTTTTTCAGCCCAAGTACTTCATAGAAATCTCTTTTATCCGCCATTTAAGCCTCCAACTATTTTTTATTTTTCTTCTTCTTTAGATTCGTCTTTAGGTTCGTCCTCGTCAACTACTTGATAGTCAGCATCAACAACGTTATCTGCATCTCCGCCATCTTGTGCTGTATGACCGCCACCGCCCATATTTCCTTCTCCGCCGCCATGAGCTTCTTGTGCTTTTTGGTACATTTTAGCCGAAATTGTATGGAACTCCTCAGTAAGTTTATCTGTTTTATCTTTGATTGTCTCAATATTGTTAGCTTCAAGAGCCTCAGAAAGTTCATTTTTAAGCGTTGTGATTCTCTCTTTTTCTTCCTCAGAGATACCATCGCCTAACTCATTTAGCGACTTTTCTGTTTCGTAAACAAGAGTTTCCGCCTTGTTTCTAAGCTCAACTTCTTCTTTTCTCTTTTTATCTTCTTCTGCAAATTGCTCTGCTTCTGTGATTTTTGCTTTTATCTCATCATCTGTTAATTTAGTTGACGATGTAATCGTAATTCTCTGCTCTTTGCCTGTTCCCATATCTTTTGCACTAACATTTACGATACCATTTGCATCGATATCAAACGTTACCTCGATTTGAGGAACTCCGCGTGGTGCAGGTGGAATTCCCGCAAGTTGGAATCTTCCAAGCGTGATATTTCCTGTCGCCATATCTCTTTCGCCTTGCATTACATGTATGTCAACTGCTGTTTGGTTGTCTGCCGCAGTCGAGAATATCTGGCTTTTTTTAGTTGGAATCGTAGTATTTCTCTCGATTAGTTTTGTCGCTACTCCGCCTAAAGTTTCGATAGAAAGAGAAAGTGGAGTTACATCAAGAAGAAGTACGTCATTTACTTCACCTGTAAGTACACCTGCCTGAATAGCAGCACCTACTGCAACACATTCATCAGGGTTTAT
>Ga0123355_10018442_pt1 | contig 11068 bp, 8 predicted proteins | sample TergutEmb28metaG_3_FD_89872 | JGI IMG/M metagenome (GOLD analysis project Ga0123355, IMG submission 89872) | Embiratermes neotenicus P1 segment gut microbial communities from Petit-Saut dam, French Guiana - Emb289 P1 | ecosystem: Host-associated > Arthropoda: Insects > Digestive system > Gut ...
AGGAGAATATTTGGACCTAGGAGGGACGAGGTAACGGGGGAATGGAGGAGATTACATAACGAGGAGCTAAATGATTTGTACTCCTCACCCAATATTGTGCGGGTGATAAAATCTAGAAGAATGAGATGGGCTGGGCATGTGGCGCATATGGGTGTGGAGAGGGGAGTGTATAGGGTCTTGGTGGGGAAACCAGATGGAAGGAGACCACTGGGGAGACCTAGGCATAGATGGGTGGGTAATATTAGGATGGATCTCCATGAGGTGGGGTGTGGGTATATGGACTGGATTGGGCTGGCCCAGGATAGAGACAGGTGGCGGAAGCTTGTGAGTGCAGTAATGAGCCTTTGGGTTCCGTGAAGTGCGGGGAATTTCTTGACTAACTGCAAACCAGTTAGCTTCTCAAGAAGGACTCTGCACCGTGGAGTAAGTAAGTATGTTAAATATCTGACATCACATCATACAAAGAACAACCATCAAGACTAAAAACTAGAGCCTGCTTGTAGTGTCAGAATCTTTGTGTAAATACATATGCTTTTTTATACAGATTGTAGGTGTTACAGGTATTTGGATTTTGGTATATAGTGGTGCATTTAAAAGTAGCCCATTCCAGCCTTAGATGTGCTTGCAGTGTGAACAGTCTGCATTTTTAAGTGTACCATGAAACAGTTTTAGACTGTGCTGTCTGTCAGTTTGAGCCCTGTACGTGCTGAACTTTGCTACTAAAAATATTGTAATTGTTTGTCTCTGTGGTTAGATTCGACAGTGATTGTGTATTGTCTTTATTTTATTTGAAGCCTATTTAAATCAAGTCTTGAAGAGCTGAAGAATCTCATAATGATCAGAGGTGAATTACAAGATGAAATCTGGATAAAAATGACACAGCTCTTGGATAGAGTAGTAATGCTGTGGAGAGAACAGGAGGATGAGAGAAAACAGAGGGAGCAAGAAGAACAGAGTTTATACATTACAAAGTAAGTGAAGTTTTGTGAGTTCAGCTCTGACTGAACATGATAATTAACTGAGGAAATGTAATCTGCCAGTAAAACTGAACTTGTACATGCAAAGGACTAAAAATGCACAGAATGTAGAATGTTGTTCCTTGAGAGAGTGGAATTTGCACATGAGGGCAATTTCAGTTTTTGGATGTGACACAATCAGTGTGAAATTCTCAACTCACAAGTGAAGTACACTGGTGTTACCCTACATTCCACTTCATCGGCATCATCATTATGTCCTTAATTCTGTGACTGCTTTACTGTACTGTGGTTGTCCCAGGCTGACACGTATCATATCATTGTGGTCAGTAATGCAAATTTTTATTACTTTTATGATAGAATATCAACACTTGTTGATAAATTGTACTACTGTTCCACGTTTGGGCAAACACTGGAGGTATTTGCAAGTTGGTTAATGTGTTGAGAAATACTTGGTAATCTAAGGGTTAAGAATTTCATTCTATGAAAGACACTAAGATAAAATTTATTTCTGGCACTCTGTAAAATAAATTGCACAGTTATGTTCCATTTTCAGAATATATCAAAATATTTACTTGTTCAAGTGTATACATAATTTTGCCATTGTCACAGAAGCAGGACACTGAGCGATGAAGATCAAGATGCTCTGGCCTTAGCGGAGATGTTCCCCTCGTCTGATGCCAATGACTTTGGTGATCTCCAGCAACAGGCAACGCTAGACCAGGTTCCAAATGCAAGAAAAGCCCCAGTTGTGTCTGTAGTTGATGTGCTGACAGTGAAGGATACAGACTTCATCTGCCAACTACATTCTCATGTGACGCAGTCTTACACAAGGTGTGCGTGGCTGTCACCAGTACTGTCATCCATCAAGTATAGCCATCTGACACCAGACCTCATCACACCATTGTTACAGAGGTAGCTGCATCTGAGCTATGATCTTCGAAATTTGTTTGTGACATAACAACAGTTGACAGTCTTGTGACTGCAACAGACGACAAATCTCGTGGGATGTGACACTGTGTTGTTGGGTGAGTGGTGCTCCATGTTTCAAAGGATTGTGGTACTCTCAAAACATGGAAACCATTCACCCAACAATACAGTACCATATCCCAGGAGATGTGAGTCCTCAGCAACATCGCTGTGAGAACCTCAAATGCAGCGTCACATCCCAGTCAACTCAGGTCCTCAACATCACCCATGTGAGAACCTCAAGTTGTGCTTGTGCATGTTAGCAACTGGTTCAGTTGCTGAGAGCAATGCTTTTTGAACTGTGGGTGTGCATATATATCGTTTGTGAAGTTCAGGTTAGGTTCAGTTACAGTATGTATGTAGGTTATGTTAATTTGCAGACTTACATGTACTGTCTTGGACCCTTTTCTTCTAAATTAGCCAGAAACTCAGCATGTTTGAAGTTAGTTAATTTTATTATTTATATTGTGGTGTCCTGGGTTAAGGCACCGTGTAGTTAGGTAAGTGGAATGGAACATGCTGTGGTCATCTGCATGATGCAAGCAGACAGCAGTATGTTGTTTCAAACCATTCATGTTTACATATCAGACTCCACAGTGTCATAATCCAGATGAACACAATATGACTATTTACTGACACAAAAACCATACAACTCACATGTTAATTAGTTCTTAATTAGTAATGGTGCCTATTTAGAAGTCAAATCCGAACTTAACAAGTCAGGTGTGACACACGTAACTTAAGTATAATGAAAATTGCTTTACGGTAACATTGTTTTCCTTTTTCAGTGTAACGTTCCAATTCAGCAGTAACAAAAAGTTGGAAGCATTGTGTTTTCTGTTCTCTATCAAATACAGTAATACCGTCCAATTGGTTTCTTGGATCTCTCTTTCTACAGGGTTTATGCTTTTACTGATCTGCCTTATACTGTAGTGAAGGATACATAAATACCAAACTTTTCTTCAATTTTATTTCAATTTTTTCGTGTTTTTTCTCTTCACCAGTTCTGTATTTTCCTTAATGAATGGACTTTTATTATTCATTTGTATTATAATTGGTTCTGTTTCCATACATAAGACATTGGTCACTAAATTTTCTTCTGTTTTTCCGTCTTGTTGTTTGTTGTATATAAATACTGCAATATCTGTGCTTATTTTCAGGTACAAAATATTTGGCCTGCTGCTGGAGAAGCTGTCAAGAGGCCTTGATAGCTCCTTGGACAGTAGCCTGTACCCCAGCTTGACATTACTTACAGCTTGTACACTTTCCTTCACTGACAAAGGAAGGACAAAATTATCTGATGTTGGCGACTTGTCACTGGCTGGCTCCCCATCACGGCAGGGGAAGTTCCTTGTTACAGCACCAAAAATGAAAGTGTTTGACTTCTACAGAGACGGCTTTGTTGAGGAAGTGAAACAGTGCTTTCCAATCCTGGTAGCCTTAACTGTTAAAGTTAAAGAACTGCTGGCACAGTGGCCTGATCACCCCACTTTGAAACAGGTTAGTGTGATGAATGGGTTAAATGTAGAGCAAGATGGAACTTGGAAGTTAGGTGTCCAGCAGTCTCCTTTGGATGCAGTGCCAGTTTTCAGTATCTGAATAATATGGCTACTTGTAGATGAAGGCTTCTGCTCAACTGCCTCAGGCAGTCTCCTACAGTAAACATAGTAGAATTGAACCTTAAAAAATCCTGAGAATTGTTTGTGGGTGCATAGGAAATTGCAAGTTCTCATTATGTCAATATTTCACTGGTAAATTATAGTTATTTTGAGGATATACATTATTCATTTTTAGTAAATGGTAAATGTTTGGTATTTAGGACAAACCTGCTGCCTCTGTCTTCAGAAACTGTACAGTGTCACATGTCAAGACAACCGTGATTTAAATGGTGCTTGGGTTGAGAGACATTATACAGTTAGTGAAGCCGTATTTGTGTGTCCATACAGATGCTTGTTATTGTGGAGAGAATTCATAACTTTCCATTGACCAGCCCAGTTTCGCGTTTCCTGACTGGTTTTGAAATCTTATTGGATAAGATACATGAATGGGAAGAGAATGCCCACAGTGGCGTTAGCTTAGCACCACACTGGAAGTCTGTGACGGATCAGATTGGCAGGTGGCGCAAATTGGAATTGCAGTGCTGGAAGGACAGTCTGGACAATGTTGCAAGCGGGTGAGTGCACTTTTACATTTACTGGATAAAGCAACCGCATGTCATGCTGTGTGTGTCTTCCAGAAGCAAGTACAAACTTTATGTGTCAGTCTGTCATCTTCAGTCAAGACTTGCATTTTCCTCCGAACATATCATCAGTGTCATTAAGAGTATGTAACTGTGTTGTTCTTGTTGATGATGTTTGTGGTTTGTTTTATTTACCAGTGCTGTCAGTAGGTAGAATATGCAGCATCAGATGTAGGTGATTGAGTGTGGGTTATGCAGCATTACTGGAATGGTGCTGACAGGGTCAAAGCAAGAAACTTGGAGTTTATCTGCCAAAAATCTCCCACAAATTGTCCTCGTAGTGATATTTGGAATTTGTTTAATGTTGTCTTTTCATATTTTGTGGTAATATAAAAACACACAACAGTCAGTAAGTGATAACATGTGCACCTGACATCTGCAGGTAACTGTATGGGTCTTTTGGTAAAACATTTTTGTGGGGAAGGATTTTCTGCATTATATCTTGAGAGTAATAAGGGAAATTTATATTGTGGTCTTTTGTATTGTCACTCAGCACCATGTGGTCAGTTGCTACCAATGCTTTGGAGAAACCTGATACCTCCATTTTGTGTGTTGAAGCTGGAGGCAGTAAGTTTCTCTATGATGTCACAATGCATGGCCACTATCAGATTGCTGTCTGCCATGAAAGCCTAATATTTTATATCCAACTTCATGGAGCAGAGTCCTGCAGAAGCTGGCAATTGCTCATCTGGCCAAGAATTTCTGTCCTTCTGTAGGACATGAGCATCTCACTGTGGAAGAAGTCACCTCAGATGGTTGACATTGTGAAAACATAATTATGAAAGTATGCCAGCTATGTTGCAGTGTTGAGCTGAGTTAGTGCCAAGTTGTAACACATACACACATAGCTGAGGGCAGCACATGAATGGCAGCAGTGTTTACTCTCTGTTGTTTGCCCCTTTTTCAGAATAGAGGCAGCTGCATCAAAGTGGTGGTTCTACATTTATTCAGTAGTGGAATCATTCACAAAAGACAGAACAACAGAATCATCAGCAGAGGAGTTGATAAAAACTTTTCAAAAATTTATGGAACAGTCAACGCTTGGGGAGTATGGAACAAGGCTGAACATTTTGTTTACATTTCACTGCCATATTGTTCACAGGCCAAAAACAGCTCGCAGAGGTGAGAGTTATGGTGTCTCATGTTCGATGTTTTGTATTTGGCATTTGATATTTGGTGTACTGTATTTCTAAAGAAAGTGTAAAAGTGTGAAATAACCTCACAATGTATAAAAAGTAGGAAAGCTTATTGTTATAATATATAGACATTTTTGTTAATATAAAATACATTAAATGACTGAAGGTGAGTCTCCTCATTCCATGAAGTACAAACACAGTCGCCCTCATTCTTATAATAAAACCCACTAAATGCACTAATTTCTCAAATTTATTTTTGGAATAAAACTCTACATGTGTCAAACAGTTCCTCTGTCCATCATCAGGAGTTTTCCACTGTACACACAGCAATGGTATATGTCATACAGGTTTGCTGACAGCTTGCAAGCAGGATCAGGACATGCCATCCTGATCTGCTTGCAAGCTGCCAGCAAACCTGTATGACATATACCTTTGCTGTTTGTATAGTGGAAAACTCCTGATGATAGACAGAGGAACTGTTTGACACATGTAGAGTTTTATTCCAAAAATAAATTTGAGAAATTAGTGCATTTAGTGGGTTTTATTATAAGAATTTATCATGATGCACGGTCACCTGAACGTCAAATGGTCGCCCTCACTTAACGAAAGACAGAGCTTCACTGAGTTGAGAGTGAGCTGCACAATAGCAGGAGAGTGGGAGACACCAACTATTTGGCCATGTGGTCTAACCTTGATTTGCTGGAAGCAGTCACAAAATGTATAGTATTAAAATTGTGATTTACTGTAGCAATCACAAAAGTTATAGTACTAAAATGGTTGATGTCAAAGTCCCACACATTGAAGTTCACAAACATTAAGACTCTCACTGTATGTGATGGAATCTCGCTTAGGGACTAGCTGTCTTGACTGATTTCATTTTCATGTGTTTTTCCTTCGTCCTTACAAATGCTTGCTGGCATAGTGCTAGAATATGGTCCATTACTAGTTCCTTCCTGTTATTTCAATTTTCCTTGTTCATAATTACCAGGATTTGGGTTTTCTGGGATGTGATGCTGTGGTGATGAGTTTGTGTTGCCTGATGATTGGAAGGAGCATCCAAGAAGAAACTTTTCATAGACCACTCAGACCTCTGAAAGTGAAGAAACTATGTCCCTTAGCAACACTGGGAAACACCAACCCAGGGACACAGCATGACTTACAAAGAGACCTGAATTCTTATCACTTACCCAGCTAAATCAGTTATGCTTTCTGTGCCAGCATCACATTGGGACAGCCAAACACTTAGCACAAAGTTGGCCAACTTGTCTGCAGTATTGCAGTTTCCTTCCTAAGAGCATGCTCAGGCCAGTGCCAGTATATCTAAATAAGGCAGGGAGGGTGTTATTACATTTAAGTGTACCATTCTAACTTTTTAAACCTGCAGATCAGCTGATGAATGTGCTGTGGAACGTGTATCATTATTACTCTCAGTTCTCGGAAGCTGTAGCAGCAAGAATTAGGAACTTGAGGTCTCCCATTGAAAAGAAATTGAAAGATTGCGTGAAGATTTTCCGTTGGGATGATATTAGTCACTGGGCTATTAGGGAGGCCATAACAAAAATACACAAGACACTGCACAAACACATCAAACAGTTTAAGGTAAGTGTCACTACTGTTCAGTCTCTGCGAACACTCTTTTTAAAATAAATGTGTAGTGAGACATGTTATGTACTAAATTTTGTGTGGTCTCTTAAATGTGCAATTTTTTTATGTTGCTTTGTCTTGCCCCTGACAGGTAGTTGATATATCAGAACATTTTTATACAAGGGGAAGAAACCTAGAGTTAGTGAAGTAGTTATTGTCACTTCATGTTTTTTATCTCCCCACACTCTAACCTTTGACCCCTGTTGATTGTATGCTCCTACAGAGAGGACATTGAACATGCTGCTTGCTACAGAAAGGTCACCACTGTCCACTGCATTATCATATGTCCTCTGGTTGCATTTAATGGAGTCTTTTTGCTGTGACTTATGGGTACCACAGTGCTCTGTGTCCATGATAGTTTACATCTGTGTAAAAACGGTGTGTGTCTCGCCAGGACTAGTAATATTAAAAGGTCATGATAGCAGTGAACATTCTGGAAGATGAACATAAGGGAAAAAAGAGTATAGAAATATGAAGGAAAGAAATGGTCTTGTTGCAGGGGGCCAGTGCTTGGCTTTTGTTTGTATATGATATATCTTGTTATTCTGCATAGTATCATTTGTTACTGCAGGATACTTAGTATCCAATTGAAACATACAGCCAACAAATACTGGATTCCATGTCTGAAGAACCCCACAGGCAGGGCAGGTTGCTGGAAGTTAGATCTGTAGCATGGGACAGTTCCTTGTAACATGGCTTTTAATTGGCAGCATTTGTCTGCTTTTTATAGGAAGTCCTGAATCAACCAGTCACAGAGTGCTTAACAAATCCAACATCTGAAACAGGAGATGTGAATTTAGGCATGTGGGATCGACCACAGCGTCATCAGCCAAGGAGTTACCAGAGTTTGGTGGAACCATTGCACTTCATAGCCGACACTAGGCTGAAGGTACTCTCTTTCTGGGGCATCTTGTGTCTGGTTTAATTCTTGTGCACAATTTTTGGAATGTTTATGAAAAGTTCTGTTATGAATAAAATATTAAGGCCCAAATTATAGAAATATCTTCAAATTTAGTCTATATCGTCTCATTTGGTACTTTTGTTATAGTTGTTATTTTGCGTGTGTGAAATTTGAAGTTCTGACAGCAATCAGTCTTAAGATTGCAGTCTGCTGGGATGTGGGTAGGTACTAGTGTTTTGGAGGAACTTGTTTTCTATATCTTCTGAAGTCACCCTGAAGAAGGATGCAGTATGTTCCTCTGTAATGTTGCTGTCATCGTCTAGACTATATAGATCACGATGCAGCAGACCATGATATCGAACTTCTAATTTCAGAGCGTGGCAGTGTCATTTTGATGGCCAAGTGAATATTGATTAGTGACTATTTTCATGACGAACTAGTTGCATAGTCTGTGACAACTTTGCCCAAATAAACATGCCCTCTGGTTGTAACAGTTTCATAGTGTATTTATTCATGCAAGGCTATGTATGAACACTGACAGGTCTTCTGGGATGTGCTGCTGTATTGGTAGGTGAGTATTTTGCAGCCTTTTGAAGGATCATGGTGCCTTCAAAGTGTCTGGAGCCATTCATTCAGCAATACAGCATCACATTGCAGGAGACCCAAGTCTTCAGAAACACTGCTCTGAGAGCCACAAATCTCGCAGTGTTATGTGCAGTTGCATTGACACTAGTTGTGTACTCAAGAGCATCACCATTCCAGCATGTCAGTTCTAGTCTGCTCAGTTATATCACCTTCCGTATTAAATGTTTAATTACTATGATTTCAGAAATTAACAGTGGAGGTGGATAATGATGTGGAAGGAACACTCTTCAGTCGGTCTGGGTCATTGTTTATGAAAGCTCGCAAACTTTGTAGAGAAGCAATTTTGAACACTCCATATGCCAAGTCTGTTCAAACAGTGGAGAGGTTGATAACTGACATTATTGAAACATCAGATCATTTGAAGAATTTAGAAGTTTCAGCTGACTTGCCAAAATCTAAGCAAAAATCTCAGGCCAAAAGCTTCTTGCAGCAGAAGCGAAAGGCACTTGCTGATCTGTTCCGAGCTCTGCAGGAAATAGGACTGTCTTATAGGACTGGTCTAGTGTACTGGAATGCAGGTGAAGTTGGTACACGTGAGTTTGTGCTTCCACCAGTTGACCTGCGTGCAGCGTTTCAGCATCTCAAAAGCAGGTATGCTCACTGTCCAGCTGATTCCAGCAGTAATTCCACTGTACTGAGTAGAAAGTTAAACACCAAAAAACTGATTATGCCGTGAAACAGTGTGTGCCTGGCATGCAGTGTGTATCCTGTAATTTATGTATGTAGCATACGTATATTTCTTGCTTCCTGCTGTGGACCTACAAGACATCTAAATACGATGTTTGGTCAGACATCTTGCCAGGATTAGCCAGAGCTCACACTGATTAGCCACTCTGCAGTTATTGTACAGTCTGTGTCTGTGTGTATGTGTGTGTGTATGAGGTTTCCCACAGCAATGTTGCTGAAAGTTCGATGCTTCTTGGGATGTGACACAGTGTTGCTGGACAAATAGTTTCTGATATATCAAATGACGGTAGTGCCATCAAACTTCGGCAGCTACTCACACAATATCACATACCAGAAGTCTGGTTTGAGGCACCATTACACATAGTGTTTCTGATGTGTGACTTGCCTCAGTTTAATCTCGTCTGTTTAGTATATTCTCTTGCTTACTTTTTAAATTATATGAAGAAACTTTAATTAGGTGCTGTGGACACTTTATTTTGTTGGTTTTGTGTTTGTAATTGTGTCTGGCAGTGAAAACAGCATAGCTGAGGCTTGTACAAGTTCTTGTGTAAGGTTTGATGCTGTCACATATTAATGATCATCTGGGTTATGACATTGCGCAATTCAGTTCCTTGGTGCCAGCAATTCTTATCCCTGAACATGGTTGATAGTATGTACCTTCGAAATGTTGGAACCCACCTACCAGTGGCTGGAATAGCATAGTTGGTATAGCAACTCACTTTTGGACTGGATGATGTGGGAATTGAATCCTGGGGGTAAAGAGGCCAGAACATGGTGCTCTTTTTAGTGCCAGATTGCAAATGGACTGGAGCCATACCTCCACCTTCCTTGAGTGCCTGTATAGGCATGTCATGGTGTAACCTTTAGCTCTTACCCACCTACCAGACTGAATGGAGTCAGAACCCAGCACACTGCAAGGAAAGCTGTTTCACATTCTGTACATGTGAAGGCACTTGTGCCTTTTTATGAATTAATGTTGCTTGGGAGCAAGCTGGAATCAATTTAAATTTATCTTACTTCTTGCATTGTGTGCTTCACTTCACATACACATTTGTCTGGGACCATGCTTTGGCTCAAGCAGCTAGTTGCTGCCTCATCACAGGGGCTGGGGTTCGGTACCAGGTCAGTCCATGTGTAATTTATGGTGAACAAAGTGGTGCTGGGACCAGTTTTTTGTTAAGTACTTCAGCTTTCCCCTGTCACTGTTTTTCCATCAATGCACAATACTAATATTGCATTCATCTTCTGTTAACACTGTATAATGTTAGTAGTTGATGATGTTTGAGTAAAACACTTCTGACTGATGTTTCACAGGTTGTAGTTTGTATTTCATGTGTACTTTAGTGTAATATCATACAGGATACATTTTTACAAATCCATTCAGTACTTTTATAACAAAAACTTGTAGAAAGGCAAATTTAATTCCCCAAGAGACTTCTTCATTTTACACACTGCAATAAAAAAATGATGGGTGCTAGCAGATGTTTTATATTCTGTGGCTATCTATACTGCACAATACAGGACATTAAATGTTACCACATTCTGATGACTACTGGTCTGACATCATTAATGTGGCTATCTATACTGCACAATACAGGCCATTAAATGTTACCACATTCTGATGACTGCTGGTCTGACATCATTACTGTGGCTATCTATACTGCACAATACAGGACATTAAATGTTACCACATTCTGATGACTGCTGGTCTGACATCATTACTGTGGCTATCTATACTGCACAATACATGACTTTAAATGTTACCACATTCTGATGACTAATGGTCTGACATCATTACTGTGGCTATCTATACTGCACAATACAGGACTTTAAATGTTACCACATTCTGATGACTACTGGTCTGACATCATTA
>Ga0123355_10018443_pt1 | contig 11068 bp, 8 predicted proteins | sample TergutEmb28metaG_3_FD_89872 | JGI IMG/M metagenome (GOLD analysis project Ga0123355, IMG submission 89872) | Embiratermes neotenicus P1 segment gut microbial communities from Petit-Saut dam, French Guiana - Emb289 P1 | ecosystem: Host-associated > Arthropoda: Insects > Digestive system > Gut ...
GGGGGGGGGGGGGGTGGGGGGGGGGGGGGGGGGGGGGGGGGGGGGGGGGGGGGGGGGGGGGGGGGGGGGGGGGGGGGGGGGGGTTGCAGCCACCATGCCGGCTGGTAGAGTTAGTGTGGAGGGGGCGACAAAATGGGCAGTAAATGAATATTTTAAATAAAAAAATGATTTTATGTGCTCAACACACTGTAGATCATTAAACCAATTATCAGGAAATTCAATAAATGAGTGATTTTTTAATTCGTAATTTCTGTTAGGGGCGGCATTTTTGATTACTCACCCTGAATGCCAAAAGGCAGGCTAAACCACTGCCCACACCCATGTATGTGCGTGTATGTGTATACACTGTGGATTCTCCTTTAAAAAATATACATATTTATGATTTTGGCAATGACTGCTAATTGAACAGACAACCACAAGGCTGTTAACACAGAATCACTTGTTTTAATTTTTATATTATGTGAGCAACTGAAATAATTGTTCATAAGATATTCTGCATTTTTCTCTGAATTCCCATTCGTCTCATATTATGTCATATAACCATCTGGGACCTAGCTTAATTTCATTCAGAATTGCTTGTTCTAATATGTACTGGCAACCACAAACTTCCATTCATCACCTTTTGTTTCCCTTCTTTGCTCTTTGTGCTGGCCTCTTGCAGCATACAGAAATTAAACTCATGACTGTTTAAAGTTTCAGACCAATGAACTTTGAGGAAACTGAAATTTCAGGCATGAGTCTGAGAACAAATAACACTTCTAGTATTAATCACTTCATGGAATTATTAAGTTAATATTAAAATGCCAGATTTCAGGATTTCGCCACTGTGTAGTTGAGATCGTTTCTCTGGGTTTTGCACAGCGTTGATCAGCAATTGGTTCCTGATGTTTCTGAACAGCGTTCAGTCTCATCTTCAATGGTCAAGATGTCCAAGTCAAGGTCTTTATACAGGAGGCTGGGACCGATACATGTGCTGAAACATTAATAATGTATTAACGCACGCTCTGCATCAACCCAGAAGACCGATCATATTACTGTTTATTTGGTTACCTAATTGTTGCCAATGTTTTTGTGAATTTTATTTTTGTGGTGTTTACTGCATATTCCTAAACATATTTCTATCATGGCCATCTTTGAGTCATGTATATGCAAATGCTGTGGAAAAGTTCAAGACTGCGTTGTAATCTACTGTCTTTAGAGATTTTATGTTGGAGCCCAGTCACTTTCTGGGGGATGATGTGGGGACGTACTATCCTGCTGGTGTGGTAACGGATCTTATCTGACATATCTGAGCATGTGTTCAAGGAATTTTTGTGTTTTGTAAGGTGATTTCAGTCTATTTGTAGGCACAAGATAGGAGGATCTTATATTTATGGCACATGTATGAATATTACATTTAATAATAATAATTTATATTTATTAATGAAATATGCTGTAGTCTTTGAAGTTTGTAGTGTACATGATAGTAACAAATGTGTGAAGATAATAATATTAAGTAATAAACGTGTGCTGAATAATGAGCATTTCACTGGCCAAGACTATATCATAAGATCAGCACATGAATTGCAGTCTGCTGTTCCTGTGGATTTATCCAGATCTTTATCTGTTTTTAAATTTAATGTGATAGCCTTCTATGCCATAGCCAGTTGGTTCTGTGGAAACTCCTTTATATGAAAAGAAATCTCACATATCTTGTGGTTATGTAACATGTGTCTTAGTTTGAGATATTATTTCTACATTTATTTCTTACTTCGTCTAGTATTTATGACTAAAGTGATCTCTCATACTTTAAAACTGGGACTCAGGAGTAATGGATAAAAATTATATCATGCTGTCTCTCAATTATGAGATTAAAAGCGGAATGGTTTACATATACTGTGACAAATGTCCATGCACCAACATATGAAAAAACAGAAGAGATAAAAGAAGAATTCTACAATTTATTAGAGCAAAATATAAATCAAATAGCTAGGTCGGACATTAAAATAATACTTGGAGAATTTATTGCAAAAGGTAAAGAAAGCATATACAAACCCAACATTGGCAATGAAAGTTTACATAGTGAAACTAACAACAACAGAATAAAAATTATTCGTTTTGCGATATCTAAAGGTTTAAATGTAAGAAGTACAACATTTCCACATAAAGATATTTACAAAGAGACATGGTATTGAGCAGACGGCAGGGCAGCTAACCAAATAGATGATGCTTTAATTAGCAATAGATTCAGGAGTGCACTAACAGACATCAGAGCACTAAGGGGACCAGACATTGGATAAAATCACAACTTACTGAAGATGAATTTTAAAGTTAAATTAGGGGTAAAAACTGGAAATAAGCATAATGAGAAAAGAAAAATGGTGAATATTTTTCAAAATCCAAAGTGGAAAGAAGAATCATAAGGTTAGTCATCCCTGTTGTGTTTTCAATGAATTATGGTGTGTGTGTATTTGTCTAACACAACTGTATGGTGGTAGAGATATGTATAATTTATTACATAAAGATCAACTACACGTTTCGGCCCTTTTCATTGGCCATCTTCAGGTTGATAATTGAAAACTGAAATCACTTCTTAAGCAGTTATACTAGACCTATGTGATTTTATATACAGTGGGGGTAAGGTGTGGGGTGGGAATGAGATCTCGCATGCTGTGTATAATGGGTGGTATGGGTACATGGACTCTGTTATACACTGATCTTGGTTAACGTGGTTGGATCCAGTGTATAACAGAGTCCATGTACCCATACCACCCATCATACACAGCATGCGAGATCTCATTCCCACCCCACACCTTACCCCCACTGTATATAAAATCACATAGGTCTAGTATAACAGCTTAAGAAGTGATTTCAATTTTCAATTATCAACCTGAAGATGGTCAATGAAAAGGGCCGAAACATGTAGTTGATCTTTATGTAATAAATTATATGTATCTCTACCACCATACAGTTGTGTTAGACAAATATACACACACCATAATTGAAAGAAGAATATGCTATAGAAATTAATAAGTTTAAAATACTGGAAAACTTGGACAATAAAGGTAGTATTGACAGTAATATTAATAAAAAATGGAAAAACATTAAAACAGTAATCAAGCAAACCAAACCGCAAATTATAGAAAGGGTGAAGGCACAGAAACATTTAAAAATAAATGGTACGATGAGGAATGCAAATTTTCAATAGAAGAAATGAAGAAAACAAGAGAAAAGTGGTTGATAAAAGGAAGAAGGGTGAAGGAAGAGCAGGAGTATCACCATAAAAGAAAAGAAGCTCACAAAATAATTAGGAATGAGAAAAGACATATATGAAAAATGTAATAGTATCAATAGAAGAGGATCAGAAGCATAATAACACAAGAAAAATGTATCAAACAGTAAACCAATTTAAGAAAGGACATCAACATAAATTTAGCATAATTAGGAACAAAAAAGGAGAATTGGTAATGAATACAAAGGAGAAAGCAGAAATATGGAAAGAATATTTTGACAAATTACTGAACACAGAAGAACTAAGGGAATTAATTAAAAAAGGAATTAAAGAAATTAGTGAAGTTGAAGTTGAAGTAGAAGAACTTACTATAGAAGATGTAAAAAAGGAAATAAGAAACTTAAAAAATAACAAGACGGCTGGAACCGATGGAATACATCTGGAATTAATAAAATACAGTGGAAATAAACTACTGAATAGAGTGTATGAACTGGTAAGACAAATCTGGGAGAAGGAAAGGATACCTGAAGAATGGAAAGAAACAAAAATAGTTCCTGTACACAAAAGAGGAGACAGAGATAGGTGTGAGAATTACAGGGGAATAGCACTGGAAAATGCAGCTTACAAAATTTTGTCAAATATAATATTGGGAGTAATTAAACCATATATTGAAAAAGTTATGGGAGACTATCAGAATGGATTTAGAGATGGAAGATCTGTAATTGACAACATATTTGCATTGAAAATAATAAGCGAGAAACTTTGGGAGTATAATCCGAGTGTACAGTATTTATTTATTGATTTTCAAAAGGCATATGACTCTATACATAGAGATACACTATGGGAATGTAACAAAGAATTTAAAGTTCCTACTAAACCAATAAATATGTGTAAAACAGGTGTACAACAGACAAGAAGTGCAGTTAGAATAGAAGGAACATTGTCATCTTTTTTTGAAAATAAAACAGGCCTGGAACAGGGTGACCCTTTATCATCAATATTATTTAATTTGGCATTACAAAGAGTGAAACGTAGCATAAAAATGGTTCCTAGTGGTATAAAGATTGGTAAAGAACAATAGAATATATTAGCATATGCAGATGACATTGCATTAAATGGAAAAAATGAAATAGAAATAAGAAAACTTTTTGTAGAAATGGAAAACATTGCCAGAAAGTTCGGACTACAGATAAACCAAGAAAAGACAAAGTATATGATAGTGGAAAGGAAAAACAGTTTAAAGAAAAATAAAATAGGACATTTGAAAATAAAAAATTACAAATTTGAAAGAGTGGAAAATTTTAAATATTTAGGGGTTATACTTAATGAAGATAACAATAACCAAATAGACTTGCAAGAAAGAATAAACAATGCTAACAAAACATATTTTATGCTACAAATTTTTTAAAGAATAAAAACATATCAAAGAAACTAAAATTAAGACTAAAGAACACAGCAGTAGAGAAAACGTTAATATGTACATTAGAAACTTGGACACTAACAAAGAGAGATAGAAAGCAATTGAACATTTTTGAAAGGAAAGGGTATAGAAGAATATTAGGCCCAGTATATGACAATGATAAAGAAAATTGGAGGATATTAACCAATTAAGAAATTTATGCAATAGATAAAAAACCTAATATAATAGAGACAATAAGGTTAAAGAGATTACGTTGGTTTGGGCATTTATAGAGAATGGAAGAAAATAGAATTCCCAAAAGAGTATTATATATGAATTTGGGACCAACAAGATTGAGAGGTGGTCCAAGAAATAGTTGGCAAGATGAGGTGAGAGAGGATGGACGAATAGTTGGTGGAGAAGGGTGGCACGAAAAAGTGCATGCACATCATTATGAGCTATATATGACATACAACATCACAAGTAGCTAAATCTTTTATTTGTTCAATAACTTTACCGTCTCCAAATTGTAGTCATCACGTATGAAAAGTATTCAGAACTGCAGTCCAATAATTGACACTGACAAGGCATACATACGTGCTGGTGACACACAGCGACATGCCTGGTATGCCAGCACAGTTGAGTCTACTTGGGTTGTTTCAAAGGGTAAGCTGTAATTTTCTATGATGGTAATAAAATGGATTAGTTCCATATGGTGCTGTAACATTTAAATCTTGTTAGAAGTCTGTTTGTCATCATGATGACATGAATTTTTTTTAATTAAGGGATGTCATTGAAGTTGAACTCTCTTTCATTCATATCAAATGTAGCCTGTCACAATATTTTGCCCAACACAGCATAACGACTTCTTCCATTTGAAATTGCATGTTTAGAAATGCATGTTTTGCACTAGGTTATTATGTTGTAGCTAGTATTTCCAATTGACCCTCTCCTTTGGCAGTGCTGATGCTGCTGCTTTTGTGCTTTCTTATCTGAAATGTGCCAGCACCCCCTCATTAAGCTTTATGCTAGACCTTGAAAGGAAGTATGAGTAATGGAGGTGCAGATGTTTGAACTGCAGTAAATACCACAGACATTCACTTTTTTTTGAGGGGGTGGCGGGGAGCAGTTTACTTCTCTGCACAAATTAGTTAAGTTTAGTGTGGAGGGGATTGGGGATTGTTTATGGTAACCCATTCCCTTATGTTTCACCTCCATTGTTTAATTCCATTACAGTGCTTCTTTGTGTCTACTTGTTTTATCACAACAGAGTTTGAGGCATGTACAAGCACTAGATTTGTGCAGTGTGAAGGAAGGGGATATCTTCATTTCTCTTCCCTTTGTTTCATATTCCAAACTGTTAAAATAGACATCATATAGGCCCCAATAAGTAAATATGTTTGGCCCTTAGTTTAACATTTGTCCTAACTTTTCATGGGTTACAAAAATAAGTATATTGTATAAATGCAGTATTTAAGCTAGAGACTCTTACTCTTTCTCCTCCTCAGATTAACTTCCTGTTATATTGTCTCCAGATTATCAGGTGACTCAAATAGTGGCTATGACTCTGGCTACTCGGGACGGGACAGTGAAGCCAGCTCAGTTGTAGCCAACCCAGACCTTCAGGCATCGGTACCACAAATACTACAGAACTTAGAAGCCATCCGTACGTCCCAGCAGCATCTTCTGCAGCTCTGGCACCATAAAAAGCTCAAGCTTGACCAGTGCTTCCAATTGCGGCTCTTTGAACAGGACTGTGAGAAGGTAAGAGACCCTGTATAGAAGAGGGCATGACAAAAGTTATATTGGTCAAGTTTGTTAAAAATTTTCTCTATGTCACATATAATCAGTGTATTCATCTTCATATCTGTGTACTAATTATTGTGTATTGTACTCCCAAACGTATAAAACTGGATGGATTTAAAGCATATTTTAAATTCACAAGATCACGATGTACACTTAAATAAATGTTTTGTAACTAAATATAGTTTAGATGATGTTAACAAATATCACTGCACCGTTGCACACAAGTTTTATTTCACTGGGAATATAATTTGTACTGACATACACATTTTGATGTAGTGTCACTAAATACAATTTTATAAAAAAATTTCCCTCTTGGATGGAGAAAATTTTGTAAGGTATACCGTCATTTAAGAGCAGACATTTTCATTTGTTGTAGAATGATGGGGCAAAACTCCTACCACAGTTGTCAGTTTTGCCTCTAGTTCATTGAGTCATTTGTGCATCAAACTGCTTCTGGTGCAAATGATCAGGAATTGTTCGTCATATGTGCCAGATTTGCTATCCTCAAATTTAATGGGAAAACAGTTAAATATTGCTTAGAATATTATAACACAGCTCAAGAAAATGTCTAAAGTAAGAAAGCATGTGTGTTTCCTGAAATGCTCCTGTAATGAGTCAGATCTTTTTATGCTAGTCAGTGGCCCACAAACCTGTGCTGCAGATAGTCTGGTAATATGTTAAGAGACATGAACTTTGCTTTAAAATTATTTTGAACTGAGTTTTATTGTTTTAAGACTTTATCATGGGCTGTGCTAGCTCAGTTAGTAAAGTAATTTGTGTTGGTCTGGACAAGCACGGTATGGTTCCCAGCTGGGAATCTGTTTGCATGAGGCAAGAGGACTGGAGTGTGAAGCTGGCCACTAATCTTCATCTGTTACCAATTGAATAATGCATGGCATACTGCCTTCAATATTTTTGTCACTTAGGTTGCTAGCTTTGGTGGCATGTGCAAACCCCTTCCTGCTGTCATTTGATTGCTATTTATCGCAAAAAATACTGTACCCTTTGAGGTGTGGTGTCCCTGTTGTGTTGATCAAATCACAAATATCAGTAAAATATAGTTGAACACAAATTTAATATTTATGTAGCTAAGAGCTGGTTCACATAGCTCGTCTTGACAACTTCGTGTTTCAGCCTCCATAACGGCCATCATCACTTTGTACTCCTTCTTATTATAAAGCAAACCACGTAATGTACAATGATTCTGTTTATCAACGAGATCTTGCTTGCAACTATAAAATGTTCAGTTAAAATGATAGCATTAGATTTAAAACTTTACCAATATAAAATTTTTCTAATATAACAATTTTTTATGTAACCAATGAAGGATGAACATTTTTTGGGTAGCAGTCTCAGGAAGGGGGGGAGGTTTGTATATTGTGCCCAACTGGGGATATTCTGTAGAAATCAACCTGCACAGTACACCTGCCAAGAGTTAACCATCACTGCACTATCTAGCAACCACTTCATCATGGAAAACTAAAAAAAATCAGCATCGTCAACTAGAATATCCCCAGTCCCCAGTTGGTCACCACGTAAAACAACCCCTCCCCCGAGACCAATGCTCAAAAAATGTTTGTCCTTCATTGGTTATAAAAAAACTTTATATTAGAACAATTTTACATTAGTAAAGTTTTAAATTTAATGCTGTCATTTTAACTGAACATTTTATAGTTGTGAAGGAGATCTCGTTGATAAAATAGAATCATTGTACAGTTTATGGTTTGCTTTGTAATGTGAAGGAGTACAGCCTGATGATGGCCGATATGGAGGCCGAAACATGTAGTTGTTGAACCTTCTCTTAGCTATATAAATATTAAAGTTGTGTTCAACTACATTTTACTGATATTTGTGGTACTGTACCCTTCCTGGATGTTGTGTGATGAAGAACTCTCTGTTTGCACTTATCTTATTTTGTTAGTCCAAGAGGCCAAGATGAACTGGGAATATATGCATGCAGAGGGGTTAAGAATGCATACAGGCTTGAAGTTGGTAAACCATAGCAAATGCTCCAATTTGGCTGTTAGTGCACTGCCAGACCATACAAGCAGTTTTGTTCCTTCTCTTTTCAATAAAAAAACTCCAGTGTTTTGCTTGGGATTCGCTGTATGCCTACTGTGGCTTATGCTACACAGAGATTTTAGCTTCTTGTGCTTGAGGACAAAGAGGTGGGTAGATGCACTGTAGAGCAAAGTCCCAAATTTGTTCCATTACATGTCCATTGCCATGAAAGATAGATAAAGAGAGAATGCTGTCTGCTCTGAAAATGGAGGCTTTGTTTACTCTGAAACATTAGTAGCTACCTACCAAATTACATTGCATCACATCTAAGAAGACATATTTAGAATACTTACTTTTAGACCTGCTGGGTCATGTGATCACTTTTCCACTGGATTTAGCTTAACATGATTTTACTTTACGTAACGTGGGCTTGGGCTTGGGCTTGGCCTTTGTCTCTATCTCTGTCTTGGGCTTTTACATAGGAAACATCACTGGGAGAAAAGTGATGGAAAATATCCACTTGGAAGACTGACAAGTGGTATGAGGATGACATTAAGAGGTATCTTAGAAAGTACTGCTATGTGATACAAGGTAGGTTCTGAGGAGAGGAGATGAGCTATCTCAGGTTGGTGGCAGGGTTTGTTATTAGCAGTGCTGAACATCCAAATTCTGTTACCAAAGTGTTAGCTGCTTTATATAGTGCATTTACTTGCATATGAGAGTGCAGCAGTTTGGATGCTTACTTACTGGAAGAGTCTGTCTGTTCCAGATGTTTGACTGGATTTGTCATAATCGTGATGTGTTCCTAATGAATTACGTGGAGATTGGACATTCCTATCAGGTAGCCAAAGAACTTCAGGAAGAACACAACCACTTCACAATGAGTTCTAGAGTAAGTTCTGAATGACTTTTTTTTACATACACATTTTGAATTATTGTTCTTATACTGTACTCATGTTGAAATTGAATATACTAAGATGTACTAAATAGTAAAAACAATTCCATTCACCATGGCTATAATTAAATAGTTGATAATTGTGTTGACTAAAACTGTCTGTAGTATTTGGTTTATGGAACATAACAGGATGTCATTTCTCAAGATTGTACTAAGTTTTTTTTTTTATTTATTTATTTCCAGAATGTTTATGTAAATATCAATCGCATCTTGACAGTGGCATCTCGGCTAATTGAAAGCAGTCATTATGCTGCTCAGCACATACGAACGGTGGCTGCACGGCTAGACAGGACTTGGAAAGAGTTTGCTGCTGGTCTTGATGAACGTACATCTGTGCTGGCTCTCTCTGTTCTGTTCCACCACAAAGCAGAACAAGTGAGTAAGAGCTTATGTGTCGTTCTTTTAGTGCACACTGGCTGCTGTATATGCTAGTATTTCCCAATTATATTTTCCTCTCTTAAGATTTATTAATATATTTTCTGCTGATGTTCTTTCTATCCTTATAAACACATTTTGTGTGTTCGTTGATCACTGTACTTAAGGGTTTAAAAACATGAGGAATAAAACACTGATACCAAGAATTTTATTATGCATTGTACATGGATAACAGATACAACCCTTCAGACATCCACATGGTCACGTTTCCCATTTAAGCAATTGTCCCACTGTGGCACCAACACTTGTGTTCATTGTAGAGGAAATCATTGTCATACATCTGTAGCCAGAAAGTAGCAGCTTGCTTCACATCAGCATCTGTTGTAAATTGCTTGCCAATTAGGGGTTTTGTAAGGAGTACTAGGAGTTTGAAATCACTGGGGACAATATCTGGACTATTGGGGGGGGGTTCTGCAACCTGCCAACCATAGTGCCATAACCATCACAGGTCTGGTTGGCAGTATGGGACCCGGTGTTTCTGATATCTTTAGAGTCCTTAAGAAGCACCTGGCTGGCATGATTTGCAGCAGACACCAATGTGAAGCAAGCTGTCACCTCCTGACTATGGACATTTGACACTGCTTTCTTCTGTGCTGAAATACAAGGTTTGGTGCCATTTTTGGACCAGTGCTTAGATTATCAGTAGTGACTATGTGGAGGTCTAATACATACTATCTGCCACCTAGGTACCATGTATACATCGAAGTCAGAATAAAGCTCTCAGCATAAAGGTATTTATTACCTTATTTCCTGATACTTAGAATACATTACGGCAGGCACAGCAGCAACCCTTGCACCCTGACCATGTCTGAGTTGTGCAATTTTCTGAGACTTTGCTTATATAGCTAAGGATTGAGTGTTCAGCCACTGCTGTCAAAAGATGTATTTTTGCTGCTTCTGTTAATCAGAGGTTAAAATTACGTAGATAAGTTGTTACAATTCTTTCTGAAACTGTATTTCTTTTAAGAAATCAAGGTTGACAAATATCAATGGTGTTGTTAACCAACTGAAATACAGTGGTAACTGTATGTACCGCCTACTTTAACTCTAAAAAACTCTGTATTTTGTCCATAGGATGTACTTATATGTTTTTTGTGATTCTCAGAATAAACAGCAAATAATTGCATATACAAGATTATGAAATTTAACCCTTTGCCGGCCCTAACGTTCTGAAACGGTCGGAATTTAAACGTCCCCTGCCGGCCTAAACGGTCTAAAACGGTCTTGTTGTCCTCTTCGTAAATCTATTGCGTTGTGTGAA
>Ga0123355_10018444_pt1 | contig 11068 bp, 6 predicted proteins | sample TergutEmb28metaG_3_FD_89872 | JGI IMG/M metagenome (GOLD analysis project Ga0123355, IMG submission 89872) | Embiratermes neotenicus P1 segment gut microbial communities from Petit-Saut dam, French Guiana - Emb289 P1 | ecosystem: Host-associated > Arthropoda: Insects > Digestive system > Gut ...
CCCAAGATAAAAAAAGAATTTCCGTGTTTTTTCTGCCCCCAGAACCCAAACCAACCAACCCAAAACCCCCCCCCCCCCCCCAACTCCGAATTCTTCAATATCAATTTTAAAATTACTTCCAGTGTTACATCAACACAATAAATATATATTTTAGCTTATAAATTTAAAAAAAAAGTTTTGTCACATAGATTAAAAACACTTGAAATAAAAAATAATGTACAGTTTCTAAAATAAGAGTTCAATTCCGTAAATTTCGAACTATTTAATAACGAAATTATCTACTCACCGTACAAATGGAGGGATAGAGAAGTAGGTAAATTTTTAGGTCAAGGGTGTACTATGGACAGTTACGTAGGACGTAGTAAGTGGCTGTTAACATGTGTGACAACTCACGACTAACAAGGGAAAGATTTACAACAACCGGGCAGTTTTGTGAGAATGTATCTAGTACAGTGTAAGAACAGGAGAGAATGACATGACAAGAAAGCAGTTAAAAGCGAGTGAAAAATGATGTTCCTAAATAAAATAATTAAAACGCTTCGAAAGAAATAGATTAAGCTTTGCTTTGTTTCGGTTGATTAATTTTTACAGGCAATTACTCTATTAGTTTCAAAGTCTACAACTCACGCAAAATATCGTGATAGGCCTTGCTCACTGCAAGGCATTAGAGGAAGTTTTGGAAATTGAAATGTGTTTTCTGCTGCGTAACTTGGCCATTTATCAAGATTAACTTACGGTGTTTGACGTCATATTTATGGTAGACAGTTGCCAGCACTGTTAAAGAACCTTTTCCTTCGTGTTAGAGCACTTATACGTAACTGAATCAGCTACCAGCCTACGCAAAGTCACATCCCAATAGACAATAATCTTTGTATTATAGAGCTTGAGAGTATTAAATTCCGCGCATACCATCCACAGTTTGAAGCTTCTTCGCGATAATAGAAATAAATAAGTCAAACAGTTTCACAACAATTTACATGCGAAGGCGTAAATTAGTAAAGTAATTATCATTCCTCTGAAGAGGAAATACAAGCATTATCTCGTGCGGATAATTTTCGTTTCTTCATTACAAGTTAAGAGATATGGATCCTCTAAAACCGCAGTTGATTTGTGCCTTCAAATTGGAAATGAAAAGGAAATACTTTGGCATATACAGAAAAACATGCGTAGGTAAGCAGAGCGGGTTTATATATGTTGCGTACGTGTTTTCTAGTGGAAAAGTTGGACGCTTCGCCGGTAAAGCCGGGCCGACCCATGAAATATATATCCATTGTACGGGTTTTCTGGGATACAAAACCTCGCTGTACACTACACAACTAAAAGGCTACGTAGGTACAAAGCATATAAAGATGAGGGATTTGAGGTTCCCTCAGCGGGAGTCCTGATTTTTCGTCTGGGATATGTTTTTCGTTTCGAAATATACTGTAAATAGTTACTGAATGTGGGGAGACGTCACGGTGCTCTGAAACGCCTACGTCTGCCACTACTTAACATCAAAACTTGTAACATTCTATAGATGTGAATCTTCAAAAAAACACATTTCAGTTTTGAATTTAAAATATCAGATACGAAAATATAACACTTGAATTCAAGTTAAACAACGCTCTATTATTTGTAGAGAGAATTTTATTTCCTGGTTATGGAACAATTGAAACCCTTACCTAGAAGATTTTCCACACTCGTTTTAATTTGTTCCACAATCAGGAGATTTTAACAGTGTCTACACCGTTTGTGTGTAAGAACAGAAGGTCAGAGTTCCTCCCGCCATAAGAAAATAACTGAAGATAAACGAACCATAAGTGTGGGAGATCTCTAGGTTGGTTACAACACTGTACATTAAATACAGAATTCGTGGACGTTATAAACGAATAGAAACGTCGATTTTTCATCACTGACTGTACAAAATGAATACTACATTTGAATTACATTCATGTAGGAATTGGGTATGACTAGGGTCTTTATTATATAGCATTGTGTTGTGTTTGTATATATATAAACAACTAAACTTACAATTTACTGCTTCCTGTTTTAAGTTTGGTATCACCATCACAATTATGAACAACTAACTTCAATCTTGGAAGGGGGATCTTAAATTTTCCACATAATATGAGGAAGATCCGAGCTTACGTAAAAACAGATTGGCAATTTCCTCTACGAACTGAAAGTATATATACGATAATAAACATTTGAGTCATATTATAAGAAAATGTCTGTTAAGATATAATTTAGACCCAGACAAAATGACAATTCTTATTACTTTATTGCAATTTATTAATAATCTATAATAATTCAACATTTCATTATTCCGCAACTTTTAAATTTCACCACGAATGGACAGTTGGAAGCTATCACTAATAGTCACAAATTATTGATATTTATATATTTAAAATAATGGGGATAACAAAACGTGGGAATTAGCAAGTACCACAATCTTCAAATAAAAATACTTGTTTACTATCTTTAGCGTAACAAAAGTGTGTGAACCCAGGATGTTGAATTGTATGCAGCTGAGTAACTTATATAAATACATTTGTAGAGAGGTTCATTAGCTTTTTGTAAAAGAATAAAGAATTAAGATAGAATATAATTCCAAGCAAATCTGTTATTATCCCCTTTTAATTCATTATGAAATTTAATTCAAGATTGGAGTGTATAAGTTTTTAATATCAACTGTAGTACGTCTTTGGTGTTATTATTTCTTTTATCGAATAAAGCACAGCGTACATGTCCCTTTAATAAAATGTTCATTCATCAATGCTTCTTTATTATTGTCTTTTTTATTTGTATACACCATAGTGAATCAAGAGTTGGTCCTAGTTCACGTTTGGGATAGTAAATTGATACTTGAAAAGCTTCTGCGTGTTACCTCCTAAAAAGTGAAGTCACCAACAAGCACTTTGCTGTCTTAGCGTCGATTAAATATTTTCCTTCAAAACTGAATGACAAAACACGAAGACATTCAAGGCCCACTATGCATATTCTTACTACTTGACATTTTATTCGTCTTCTCAATTACTGTATTATATCTGTGTATTGCCTGCTGACTGCTAAATGTGGCATTTCGATATGCCTGCACATCTATCGTTGGGAATTTATTTAGGAAAGACAAACCTCCCAATTTTGTAGTGTTAAGAAAGAAGAGTAAGCGTGAGGGCAAATCTCGTTTAACCCTTTGAAACCTAACGGCCCCTATAGTGGTCGTACCCCACCGCTATTCTCCAAACGTTGCATTTTATATATTTCTTCAACACATACAGGTACTGAATATTTTAAACATGGTATAAACTCTCCGTTTTTTTTTTCTCTTCAAAATGCAGTTTGTTTCATAATTCTAACTTATTTGGTTCCTGTTTTTTTTTCACATTTTATATACAGAATGTGCTAAAATTAAAAAAAAATAATTCCGGCGTCAAAAGGTTAATACAGAACATGACAGGAATTCAAGTTATGTCTGAAGCATGTGGAATTTTACGAACCAAATTAGGACAAATTTAAGAAAATGTAATCCCTTCCTATACATGCTTGGCCGATTTTAGGTGTAACCCTGTAGAACTAGATCAGATACTTAGAAACGTGGCAATGTCTCCGGTAATTACGTATCGACGGCAAACTAGACGTTACACGACTGGATGAATTTAAAAATTGAAATACCCGTAAGCTGAGGTGTATTGCTTACAACCGGCACATTTCAAACTACGGTCGGATAGAGAACTTAAAAAATCAGGTACATAATTTAAAAAGAGTACTCAAATTTATATTAAACGTTTATAAAACATCGCGTTGGGGAAGGGGGAGGGGGAGATAAATGCTCCTGTGGTATTTCGGAAGTCCCGTTTTCACTTCTCAGCGCAAAGAATAACTCCCCAGACTGTTTTTCTGGTGGTTTTTCTCTGTACCTTCAGAAAATGTTCACATAATACATTAAATTAGGACACTTATGAAATAAAGTGAAATATCAACTTGATGCAACTAGGTAATTTTATTGATGTATTCCTAGCTCGACATGTTTCGGGTACATACGCCCATCATCAGGAGCATTAGATTTTGAGTTGCAGCATATGGTTTTCTGCACCGAGTTTTTGGATGGGTGGTGGTCTTGAGAGCCGCTGCGTAGGTAGTGTGTACGGTGCGGATGGTGCCGTGTGGCACCATCCGCACCGTACATACGACCTACGCAGCGGCTCTCAAGACCACCACCCATCCAAAAACTCGGTGCAGAAGACCATATGCTGCAACTCAACATCTAATGCTCATGATGATAGGCGTGTGTACCCGAAACATGTCGAGCTAGGAATGCATCAATAAAATTACCTAGTTACATCAAGTTGGCTTTTCACTTTATTTCATGAGGAAGATGCACGGTCAAACAACCCACAAGCAGGACAAGAATATTCGTGGCTTTTCCAAATTATCTCTCAATATTGATCCTACCATTCCATGCTACACGTAATCTCAGCTATTCATAGTGCAACTGAATAAACCATACGTAATCATAAAGAATACTGAATACGATATCTATTTATATGTAAATGTAAGATGTTTTACCGAAACTATAAGACAAAAATGTATCTTGTTTAACCCTTTAAAATGCGTCTATGAAAAGTCCCTGCCCACGCCATGGAGGCAGATGAAGCGAATGAAGTTACACGTATTCACACTCATTCTCAACCTCGGTGTTAGGCTACAGTGAGCAGCCAACATCGCGTGCCGTCCGCCTTACCCCCGGCAAATAACTCCGGTGCCCACTGCCTAGGAGTCTAGGTGGGTATCAGAACCGACTGGACTTTAGGACAAAAGAGAAATATTTTGCCCCTGCCGAGATGTGAAATCCGGATCGTCCAGCCCCCAACTTAGTCCCTGTACTGACCAAAGCATCCCACCTCTGTATAGCTCTCCAATTAATTCTCATTTCATTATACGCTTCGAAATTTTAGACGAAGTTAACGCGTAACGATATATTTAATTCTTATGTGTAGTTTCAGCTCCATGTTGACAGCAATTTAATAAAAATTCTCCAACAATAAAATTTTTATAATGCCCTCAAGAGAAACATATGTCAAGAATCAGATAGATCAAAATGATTATTAATTTTTTAGTGGGATAAAAAAGTGTCACTATTGTGCATATCGATATCTAATATTTGCGAAAGTGTAGTATTTGTGGAGCAATGCGGACATAACGCTTGCAATGTAAAGACCAATACTCACCTAGATTTATCGTGACAGGACTGAGGTGTGGATAGGACGTACCACTCCTACTAGTTCAAGCAGGTCTCAGAAAATATAGTTTGCAATGCGATATGCTTTTCGGCATGCATAGAACTCTCTAGCAAATATTCACATGCGGCCAACAGAATGATAATGAAAACAATTTTAAATAAACCAGTAAGAATTAACTCTCTTCCTAACACTTTCTTCTTGTCAATTAGTGTCTTGCTGTTTTTAAAATATTCTTGTCTTTTTATTTTTTTCGAAAGAAAAGCTATTAGAATAAGAAAAAGTTAAAAAATTAGAATAAGGAAAGGTTTAAATATTGTAAGAACTTCACATCTTTCTGAAAATCCCCAGAATTCACACTGTAAGGGACATAAACAAATTTGTTCATCTGTCTACAAAATTCAAAATCGATACCACTTAAAAAAGAAATACCGATGTGTATTAATCTCTAAAACTGGCAAATGAAAAGCATTACTCCTCCCGAGAGTGTGACAAATGAGTAGCGCTCTCATTGTGCTCTGCAGCAGTCCAGGATTGTAAATCGTTTCGTTTCCCTCTCCCTCATCAAACTCTATACTGTTATTCGAACTCAACAACAATCTATACACGCAGATACATCAAAGTTAACTTTTTATTCACATACAATGCAGATATGTGAAAGAAAGCGTAAGAATTCCTCCTTATCATGTAAACCTGCATATAGGACAGAAGTCATTAAAACAATACAAAAAATGTAAGTATAATGTAAAGTTTTGGAGCGTTCGCATAACATTTATACCTCCTCGGCTGTACTAACATCCTCCAAACTTTCGCTCGAAAATGGTGTTTAATGGCGACTTTATGTCACCAGCGACAATAAACCATTCTTAATCCTTCATGTAAAGGAGTTTATATTTTGTTCGGTTTTAAACAAATTTGCATTTTCTCGGCGTATTTCCATAAACGTAACCAACATCAAATTTTATGGCAGTCCGTCCAGGGGGAGTCACTCTAATACATGCGGACAGATGGACAGGCACGTTTATAGACGGGCAGACAAACAGAATTTAAAAACACACTTCCCTTAATTGTGCGAAAGCGCCCAAAAAACAATGTAGAAGAAGGGAAATAAGAAAGAGTGGATAAACGGAATGAAATTCATTGCAGGTAAATATTTCGTATCGACGCTGTTTTCATCATGCAAGTGACGACAGATGAGCTCAAGTAATTCGTGAGACAGCTGAATAGATTCCTATACTTACAGCAAGGCAATACTATGCTGCAATTTATCTCAACTTTTAAATCGTGTTTCCGGTGTCAAAAATGACATCTTCACTTACCATTCCTTCAAACAAAGTACGTTATAAATATTGCAATAATTTTAAAATTGGTTGCATAAAGATTTTTAAAGCCTACTTATATGTTTCCAACTTATGATTACTCGTGCCATTCAAAAAACTGATCCCCTCAAAACCTTTTTATAAATTTTCGCTATTTTGTAAGGGAATTCAAATTCCGCCCAAATGTACAAACTGCGTCCAATAGAGAAAATAGACAAAATGTTCTTTGACGTTTCCAGCTCTACTTCCCCTTCAATAGTTCTTTTTAATATTACTATCATGCGAACAATACACATAATAAACACTGAACATGTCACTCTTTAAAACCATCTGTCTTTGTCTGTCAGTAACACAACGTCTCAACCGAATGCACATGATCATTCCTCCTTCACACGTTGATTACAGAAAAACACAGTTTCCTTAACTACACCACACTTCTTCTTGTATCACTCTTCACACAAGTGTCAACGACAGGATTTAAAGAGAAAGTCACAAATATTTCTGGGCACCGTAAACTGCAGCACTGACCAGGGGTAATTGTCATCCAGAGTTGTTTGGTGCCTGAACACGTGATACTTCAAAGTCACGAAACATTAACGTGAATTACTAAGCGTGGGAGAAATAGAACCCTGTTAAAGCAGATCAGTACGTTCCACCCAGTAATATGAGGATTTTGAGGGCTGAAAATTAAATAATGCAGTAAAAATAATTCATATATAAAATTTTATTTCTTGTTATGTGAAATGAAGCTGCGAAAATCATATTAATCGTAAAATAAAAAAGAAAGACGGAGTGTAAATTATCATACTTTCTTACTCTTTGAGAGGTTCGTGGTTTACTTCTCTGCCTAAATAGAAAGATAACAATTTTATACATAACCATTAATTTTAGGCGCGTATTTATTAATTACTGAAAGCTGATCCCTCCAATATTGCAACACAACGTACAGCCTTTTAAATTGTCTTCAAATAGCTCGATTATCTTTTATCTGCCTGTCTGGTGTTTATGGCAATTCAGGTCTTTTCATTTCTAACAGAGTAATTTTTTATCCGCCAATAAAACTCCAATTTCCTTCGAAAGTAGTGTCTAAAAGCACACTAGTTTGGAACACACAATAACTATTGTCTTGTGTCAAATTACAATACAAAAATAAACATTTCACACTCGACGTACTGAACAATGCTTTTAATACAAGATTACATTTTACATTTAATACACAATCTTCGCTTTATCCAGTTGTCACTTACGTTACACATATTTTTTGTAAAGTTGAGGTCTCAGCTATGAAAAAGTACTAGGTTAATGGGTTGTTTACAAATAGTCTTCCTTTATATACTTTTTTTATTTCCTGCTGATGTGTTTTCTTTAAAGTTGAAACATATACCAATAAAATAACACAAAGGTAGTTGTTATTTGTGGTCTGTATTTCCTAATTCCTGTTCATGTATTTTCCAGACATCCGGGCATCGTCATTGCACGAAAGCAGGAAAAATCTAAAACCGACACTTTCCAAAAATAAGTTGTATACCCAAAAATAGGCAAAAGTAACGCGGAAAAAAAAGTTTATCTACAGAAGTAAATCTGGACACTAAAATTAAAAAAAAAACAACAAAACGCGTAACAACTAGCTGCTGTTTTTAGGAAAACTTACGATAACCTATAAGTACATCAGGCAACAAAGAATTCGAGCTTAGATGAGAATTTTAACAATTTTAGATATACTACGTAATAGGACGACATATAATAAAGAACCACATACCAGAAATATATAAAATGCTTACATTTTAGCGCTACATACGGATTATAATGGATTGTGTAATTTGTGAGATCTCGCAAATTAAAAAAAAAAACATAAAATATATACATTTATTTTGAGATTTTAAAGGCATGTATTTTTATGCATGAGGGTAGTCTTCCCACAGAAACGCGTACCATATAACGATGAAACAAATACAATTTTACTGTGGCTGACGGCAGTACATGTGTCAATATTGGTCCTCATTTCTGTTTATACTTCATAAACGGTTTTCACAAGCTAAGATACAAATAAACCTACCGAAGTCGATTATCACCAGAAAGCAATAGTTATGAAGATCCAAGCCTTCTAGTATGTTACTTTTCTGGTATGTTAGGTCGTAAAGACCTGTAAATAGTTCGTGACGTTTCGGAGGGCCCTTTAGCATCAATCTTCATAGTCAATGAGTCTAAAATTTTGGCCAAAATATGACGTCACTACGCTCCACCGAAACGTATGCCACAATCTACCAGTCACACAGCGCAGTATTCCAGAAACTTGGTTCATCAACATTGCTCTAAGGACCTCAAATTCCGCGAGTAATAATTTTTTTAAACACGCTTTTATTGTTTCGGTATAAAATAGAGCCAAAATTTATTGTAGATAATAATAAAAATGTGACATAATTGCCTTGAAACAGTTTCAGGTTATTGTACCTGATCATACACTATTCTGTAAAGAAAAGGATTGGTTAAAAGAAAAAATCTCCGCCCATGCAATAAATGATCACGAGAACTAATCTGTTACTCAAGGTAAAATATGTAAATTATGTGAAAAACTGTAAGCTAGGTACGTTATGTCGGAATATATCATAGATCGTGATACAACTCGTCGTATGCCAGGAAGATTTTGGTTTCCCTTAATGGTGGACAAGCCCCTCCCAAAATGCCCATTTCCTTTCAGAGTCTTACAAAGTACAGAATTTTATAACAATAGAGATATTCCTGGGCCGTGGGATGACAACGAAAGTAATATCAGACATCAGTTAGTTACACATCATAGTGTCTATTTTGTACGGTTATCATCTTCGTGAAGGAAACAACTTCGAAAAACTTTGGGTTTTCAGTCAGACACAACATATATTTTCTGTTCTTAATTTATTTCTGTTTGTGCGCATTAGAAATAAATACACAAAATATTTCTTTGAAAGATGTGATAAAAATGCGCCGTCTTTTATAACTGTTATCACTGTAAATTGATTGGAGGCTCAAATAAACAAACAGAGAGGCGAAAAATTGAAATATGTGAACAACTTATCATACTAATTTACACTAAGACGTGTTAATGGCACATTTGAGCCTTTGAGACTTCCTAGACAAAAAAATATTAAAAACATCAACACCCGTGCATGGTAGTTGACGGTGCCCATAACTGACACTTTCAGTCGCACAACCTTTCACTTATTTGTCATACTAACGAAAAATGTGGAAGTACTTTTTATATTCAATCTTGACGTCATTTTGGCGATAAACCCATCAATTTATGCAGCATTTTGTATCTTCTGAATGGGCTAACCTTGAACGACTTCCGGCAGAGCATTCAGGAACAGATGGGTGCAGAGTCAAAACGAAAGTCCTGCTACCTGGTGAGAAACGACAGAAGCGCCAGAGCAGGCAAAAACCACCAAGCGCCTCTCCAACTCACTGCTGAACCTGCAAGAAAGACAAACGTGTTAACGCGTATGACCATCTTAGTGGGGCTAGTGTGTCTGAAGTGTAACGGAGGGTGCATAGAGATATAAGACTACTGACAGCTGTAACTTGCATGTGAGGTTGTGTAGTTAGAAACGTCAGATACTAAGTTTATTGGATACTGTATTCTATAGTCGTAAAGTAATATGTTCAGATGTGTGCCTAGATATAGGAAAGATCTACAGCAATACACACAACTAAGAAAATAATAATCTTCTTCTGTACACCAATACATGTCGAGCTCAAAATAAACGCACAATTCACATCTTCTAAATATGTTAAAATACTTCCTTATATTTGTACTTAATTCGAAACGCAAAGAATTGTAAATTTATATTCACGAATTCAAAAATTTTATGTTCGGAAAGATCACAAAGGCTGAGATGCATCTAATTGAACAGGGGAAATTAAGAACTAGTTTACGTACAAGATTTCCAGGCTCACTGACCAAGTGAAATAAATTTTTATCAGTCAAAAACACTAATATTAAAATTCGTTTCTCTGGTTATGGCGATCATGAAGCTACTAGCCCCCGATTTCGCGTGGTTTCGGATTGGAATACTACTTACGGTACGGATACTTCGTGTGATATTCTTAAATAACAGCAAGCAAAAGTCTATAGCCCACACTATATAGCCCACACTACATATCCCACACTATATAGACCACACTATATAGCCCACACAATATAGCCCACACTATACAGCCCACACTATATAGCCCACACTACATATCCCACACTATATAGACCACACTATATAGCCCACACAATATAGCCCACACTATACAGCCCATACTATATAGCCCACACTATATAGCCCACACTACATATCCCACACTATATAGACCACACTATATAGCCCACAAAATATACCCCACACTATACAGCCCACACTATATAGCCCACACTATATATCCCACACTATATAGCCCACACTGTATAGCCCACACTATATAGCCCACACTATATAGCCCACACAATATAGCCCACACTATATAGCCCACACTATATAGCCCATACTATATACCCCACACTATATAGCCCAC
>Ga0123355_10018445_pt1 | contig 11067 bp, 9 predicted proteins | sample TergutEmb28metaG_3_FD_89872 | JGI IMG/M metagenome (GOLD analysis project Ga0123355, IMG submission 89872) | Embiratermes neotenicus P1 segment gut microbial communities from Petit-Saut dam, French Guiana - Emb289 P1 | ecosystem: Host-associated > Arthropoda: Insects > Digestive system > Gut ...
GAGGTAACGGGGGAATGGAGGAGACTGCATAACGAGGAGCTAAATGACTTGTACTCCTCGCCCAATATTGTGCGGGTGATAAAATCGAGAAGAATGAGATGGGCTGGGCATGTGGCGTGTATGGGTGAGGAGAGGGGGGTGTACAAGGTCTTGGTGGGAAAACCAGAGGGAAGGAGACCACTGGGGAGACCTAGGCGTAGATGGGCGGATAATATTAGAACATCTCCAGGAGGTGAGATGTGTGTATATGGACTGGATTGGGCTGGCCCAGGATAGACAGGCGGTGGACGCTTGTGAGTGCGGTAATGAACCTTCGGGTTCCGTGAAGTGCGGGGAGTTTCTCGACTAGCTACAGACCAGTTAGCTTCTCAAGAAGGACTCTGCACCATGAAGTAAGTAAGTAACTTACACCTTGCTTCTGGTTTATCACTGTGACCTACTGTCATCCATATGTCACGCAAAAGAAATCTAATGGGTTCAAGTCAGGTGACCACGTGGGCCAAGCCACCACTCCATCTCCTTATATCAAACTTCCTCCACGATTCCGTTGAAAAATTCTGTTACCTCTGTGCTGTAATGTACAGGTGCACCACCATGTAGCAAGAAGCACATTCCCTAAATACAGCAGCGACTGCGCGAAAAGTTCTCATGTCCCTCAATAACATGGTTTAATCAGGTTATTAATACTCTGCACCACAGTTTTGACCATGACAATGTACTACGTCATCTGGATTTTCTTGTCCACAGAGTGCGAATTTCTGGTTCCTGTAATACCATCCTCAGGAACACGATGTCAGAGAGGATATGTAGCCACACTTGTGGCTGTTCACAAAACCATGCATGGTTAACACTACACTAAAACAGGTGGCCACCTGTGCACATAAATACAAATCACTGCTCTGTGTCTTCCATAATTTTATTTCCACTAATTGTAATGGCCTGAAGATTACCACCTAGCAGTCAAAACATGCAGCTGTGAAATGCATCTGATAAAACATAATGCATAGTTGTGTTGATGGTGACTGGCAAATAGCTTGTAGTATATACAACACAATAGGGTGTCCAAGGTGCAAACTGAAAATCAGGAAATAAACACATTAATGGTGTGTGTGTGTGTGAAGATAACAAGTATTTCTAACAATTAACTGGACATCATAATCCACGACAAAGAAAATGTATGCTTGCAAATACATGCTGCAACTTTGGGAGAAAGAAATGTTATCAAAAAATAAGCTCAGAAGATTCTAAAATTCAAGACTTTGCAAAAGAAATACAGCAGATGTGGACTGTAAAAACAAAAGTGATACCATTAATACCAGGGGCAACTGGAACCTTCTCAAAATCATTCAGAAAATGCCTAAGGAACATACTGGGAAGGCAAGGCATCAAGGAACTACAGATAACAGCAATATTGAGCACCACACACAATCTTTGGAAAGTTCTAATGCAAAAGTACAAAAAATTCTACATGGGAAATAACATTACATGTACCATATGTTGTAACCACAGAATAGCTGCAGTATTATATACACTAGAAACATGGGTTGTCTCAGGTACATAACTGTAAATACCCTGCATGAAGACCATACTAAATACTAATAACATATGAAGTCCAATTTACATTCTGTACACCATCAACATACTGAACAGTACAGCGTACTATCACAGGTAACAGTGCCACAAACCTGCTATCTTAATACTGACTTGGTACCGCATCAACTTCTGCACTTGTGATGCTGATCCACCAAATGACTACAGTAAAATGCAGGCTCTCAACCACACTACATAAATTGAAGAGCATTTATGACCATGGATCATTGATAAATGGCAGGGATGCCAACTGAGGACTTTCTATCCCTGAGGCTGTAAAGTAATTTCATCATGAGACAAATATAAAACTAACAAGACACACAATGTAAGTAAAAATGACATGCATTTGAGGTAACCACTGTTGCCATTGAAATGCCTTAAGTATTATGCTGAATGTGTCTGCAGCCCTGGTTATCCAGCATGCACGTGCACGTGCCATATCGCATTGTCATCTGTGCCAGTCTGGCTATAGCATGTTTCCGCATTATCTCATAAGTTGCACAATTTTCTGAACAAACTTACTGAACACAAAATGTGTGTTTTGATTTCCTCTACAACTTCTGTCTGAAACATTTCAAATTGTAAGAAGAACTGAGCGAGATACCGTCATATGTGCGCACACATCTCTATGTAAAGTATTCGCTATTTCATGGAAATCCATCCACTGGAAGCTGAGTTGTTCCGTGGGGACAAACAAGACTGAGCAATTTTGGAAAAGTGCCTAAAAATCAACAGCATAAAAATGGCCACATGTCAAGCAGTCTTAAAAAAAAACAGCATCGTACCAAAAAAAAAGTAACACATACTCCATTCTGATTGAAGCATTCCATATAAGAAATTATTTTAATGCAGTGGTGCATTTAATGAAACATAAGGCACATTAACTTATGTTCAATACATAATATACAGGTCTCATTAAGGTATACAGAGGTTTCTTAATGAATTCAATTTGCTAATATGTGGATGAGACACAGAATTGAGATGTGGGGCATGACATAAGAAGGAATACCACAAGACGGAGATTCTCACTGCACAGAGTATTCATACAGACTGTGTGGTCTTCAGGGATGTGACTGGGTGCCATAAGCATGGAGGCAACAGTTACCTCAAGATACACCGTTAACCATCTGACAAAGTGCATGACATCACACCATAAAGCTATGATATATCCCACGTCTGCATGACTTACCTAATGCCGTAAAGATCACTTTCACAGAAAACACAACAAATACCCCTACAATCATGAAAGATAAATTTTTTGGTATGGCTGATCATTGGTTTAGTCAAGATGTTATTTTGGCCACAGAGACTTTGGGGATCGCTGTGGCCTGCAAGGGAATACTCCATTTGCTCTCAGAGACTGGGTAAAACCATAAAATATCAAGTCGGCTACAAATGGCAGCTGAGATCTGAAATGGTAACTTCTTGAGTACAAATTTAAAGACTTACCACTACACCACCCAACAAGATGACAACTCTTTAGAGATAGGGAAGAGGGCATAATATGGATTTGGCAGAAGTGACTGGGAATTGTGAAATAAAATTAAACGTTTAGAGATATTTTATGATGGTTTTTAGTATTACTGGTGTCAAGACTTTGGATCCTACTGCAAAGGAATACTGAAACCAGCAGTTCATAAAAAAATCTTCCCAGAATCAATTCAAACTCACTTCATTTAAAACATGCATTGGCATAAATACAATTCACACAATCCGCTAGCAGCAGACATTTCTTGTGAGTGAAACTACCAACAAACAAAAGTATAAGCTGCTGCATGTTGCAGTACTTGGCAGTTGGTACAGCACATACTGTACACTTACAGAGAATAATAGCTTAGCACTCTACAGGTGATAAATGGATATTTGTACAAAGCACTCCCTCACACGCAGTATATTTCAACGTGACAGTGGGTGTACCAGCCTGCTTCCAATATTCAATAAAGAAATGGTCCAATACAATTTAGGACATCTCAGTTCAACTTTACAGCTAGCTTTACAGTTAACAAAATTTGCACCATATGTCATTAGCATATGGTCTACTACCAGCTGCTTTAGATGCACTAGATGGCAATTAAAAATGAAAATGATAATGCCTTACTCTGCAAATAAAACTGAGTCACAATACCCACAACACAATAACAATTCACAAATAAAACACATTCAATTTGACAAAATAAATTAAGATTAAAAATCCAGGGATATGGAATCTTGCCAAATGTGTTACTTATGAAATGTGGTGGTATAATATTAACAAACTGGTTGGCATGCCCGACAAACATAGGTGTGACTCTACTAAAGCAAACTCAAATAATGAATTTCCAAGTGGCAGTATTTCAAAACAACATACACGACCATGAGAAAGTAAATGTAAAATCTCTTGACGAGACTCGCCAAACCTTCAATACTGATTGTACACATGGGGCCAAAGGATGGATCAGCTTCACCACCATGGCAAATACTGGACTTGCCAGACATTTCTGCAGACTGTACCCACCCATGCCACTGTCATTTATCGACACCAGCCTACTCACTGTCACATGACATACACAACACAGCCAACTTAAATTCACATACAATACAGCCTAGATGCACCAGTCAGCCACACCATATGGCACACACCTGTCAGAATCTCAACACAGTGTAGTATATCAGCTGACTGATGACAATGTCACAACTAATCTGTCAAAAAGCCACTTTACATTTCTGTGGCATGCAGTCTGTATGAACCCTCTAACTCCTCTATCCTCCTCCTCCTCTGGCTGTTACTAACTGCATTCAATCTAAATATGCCATTATTCAGATAATCTATTCTTCTGTAACATATTCTTGTATTATCCCTGACTCATTCCTGACCTGCATACTAGCTCTGAACTGATTCATAAAGGTTAAGGACTCGTCACTATTTTGAATGGAATGATGCATTCTGGTGTTTCTGTCCCAAATGTGCCTCCTACTCCTCCTATCTTGTTCCCTTCCACAGCTATCAACACTTCTACATCTTCTTCTACTACCTGCTTCAACACCAGGAACACTTCTTTTCAAATTAACTTTGCTGTCATTATGAACCTTCAAGTCTTTCTTTCCTAGCATCTCCTTGGCCGCCCTGCAAGTTTTACATCTGCAGGAAGGGAGCCTGCCTTCCTGCATCTTCTTGGTCAGAGATCTGGTCATGTATGTATTAATGTTCAATAAACACTTACTCTTACTGCGAGTCACAATAGAATATGAACTGACAGGTGAGTGGCAATTAAACAGACTTTCTGTCTGGGAATCCTCAACCTCTATATCTGAGTAAGTATCACTTAGTCCCATCACTGAACTGGTATCACTAAGCCCTTTCTCTGAATTAGAATCACACTCTGAATATAACAGCTCTGTACGGCTAAAGGTATTTTGATTGGAACGATACTTTCTGGTGTTCCTGCTCAAACTGAAACGCCTGCTTCTTCTTCTTCTTCTTCTTCTATGTGGTATCCTTCTACTGCTCCTACCACTTTGTCTTCCTCTTACCTCTTCACCAAGAGAAACACTGCTATTGCAGTCTTCATGAATATTCCTGTCTTTCTCTTCTAGCATCTTCTTGGTCAGAGATCTGGTTGGGTGTGTATTACTGTTCAATACACACCTGCTCCTATTGTAAGTCACAATCGATGAATATGATGTGACAGGTAAGTGGTAATCATATTTTCTTTCCATCTGGGAATAATCAGCTCTTATCTCTGAATACGTATCACTAAGTCCCGTCACTGAACAGGTATCACTTAGCCCTCTCTCTGAAGAGGAATCATACTCTGAACATGAGTAAACTCCTCTCTCTGCATGGCTAAAGGTATTTTGACTGTAATGATGCTCACTGGAGTTCCTGCTCAAACTGAGACTCCTGCTACTACCACTTCTACATCTTCTGCGTACCACTTCACCCACAAAAAAACTGCTACTGCTGTCATTATGAACCTTCAAGTCTTCCTTTCCTAGCATCTCCTTGGTCTTCCGGCAAGTTTTACATCTGCAGGAAGGAGACCTGCTTTCCTGCATCTTCCTGGCCATAGATCTGGTCATGTGTGTTTTATTCTCCAACATACACCTACTCCTACTGCGAGTCATAATTGAATATGATGTGACAGGTGAGTGGATATTAAATTTACTTTCTGTCTGGGAATCCTCAATCTCTATATCTGAATAAGTATCACTAAGCCCACTCTCTGAGTAGAAATCACCAACCTGTATCTCTGAAAGTCCTCCCTCTGAACAGGTATCGTAAACATCTGTCTCCGAAAGCCCTCTCACTGAACAGGAATCATCAACATCACTCTCTAAATATGCATCATCAACCCCTTTCTCTGAACAAGATTCATCAACCCATTTCTCTGGATAGGATTCACTAACACCACCTTCTTGGCCAGAACACATGGTTGACTCTTCTGGTTTTCTTAAATGAGGAATTTGTGGGTTCAAAATATTACTGTCAGTGATGGATGTTATCACGTCCTGTGGTACAGCTGGTGCAGTTTCAATGACATGGTTTCGGAAAAGCTTTTGAACAGGTGTGAGCGGAACATAAACTGTCACAATATTGTAATTGACACTCTCCACCTGAAAAAGATAAATGACACTTAGCAAGCAGTTTCTTACACTTTATATGGCTTTCACTATGTACATCAACACACACCTTACACTATCAACAGAAACCACAACTATAATATAATAAAATTATTTACTTTCACAACTAAATTTATTATGCAGTATATACAAAAATCTAACTTCCATTTCCTGATTCTTACCACAGACCACATACAAAACTCCCAAACATACTATTTCATACCATCATCAATATGTATAATGGTTGACACTGTCAAAAGTGTTGTGCAATTATTGCAATGAATATCTGGATAGCAACTGAATCCTCATCCCCAGTCTGTCTTGCCTTTTTGACAGTTACATGTGAAATTATAATTTTGTAATCTGAAGAGCCATACCCTAATGATGACACTGAGACAATTATGTTCAAGTGGATGAATGGTTACATGCACTTGTTGGAACCATGTTTAACCAACATGGGTGGGGAACACAATGACCCTGGCTCCACAACCACGTGTGTCTGATCTTTTGTGCAATCCTTTATACTTAAGCATTCACAACCCCCGCAAAAGACAACATCTGGCATCTGCATCACTCAGGTGAAATGTCTGTACATGGCTAACATGGACAATGGTCCATCCAGCTAAGGTGCAAGGCATCATGCTGATGGCCACGTGACACTGGGGTGGTGAGCAGTGTCATGAACAATTCCCAAGGGGCTCTGTGGGTGGTGACTGTTATTTCCCTACTACATGTGGATGCATATGGAGACAGCTAGGTAAATCAGTCCCATTACAGGCCTGGAGTGGCCCAGAGGGTTCCAGGAAGTTAAGGCTCTCAGACATCGTGACAACGGCACAGGATGGTGGTAAGGTTGTCAGCCTTACGCACCGGCCGCCTTTACCCCCAGGAAATACTCCTGGCACTCATTTCTGTTGGAGGCTGAGTGGACCCCAGGGCCATAGTGCGATCGGAAGGATTTTATGTCAATGAAAAATCCACTGATACCAGCTGGGATCGAACCAGCGACCTTCCGATTTGTAGCACAGCACCTTAACCACTGTGCTACCGCGGTCCCCATCTGTTATACATAAAACCAGAAAGTGCCTTAAAGAGGCAGCCTATCATAATGTTCAGCAGGGGTCCAGCAAAGCTGTTGGACCAACCCAGGTGGCTGGTATCTGCAGCAAACACGGGCAGAATATGCAAAAATAGAAGGCAAGGGCTTGCCAAATGTGAAACAATTACCTATGCAGGAAACCAGTTCATCTGGCATCTTGACACAGGAAGCCAATGGAAAACCTGTGGAGGTGATGGGTCTACAATTAATAAGACCCACGTTACATAAGGTTCTTGACAGAAGGTCTAAGAAAACTGAGGCAGGTCAAAATGATATCGGGGCATAAAACCTCACCCCAGCAACCAAAGGATCCTAAAAGGCCAAAGCCTAAGGGATGTAAATTTTTCCACATAAATCTGCACCAGAGTGGGGGCTGTGATGGTCCTTCTTTGTCAAAAAATTGTTAAAGGGGAGACTTAATTCCTTAATCCAGGCAACGAACCTAACACAATTAGTGACAGGGAGGTTACAGACATGACACCAGGGACTGATAAGATAAGGGATCTAGTGTAACTGGTGTGTATCTGATGATATTTCTATCACCCTACAGATGCACAGTATTTCAAGTGGGTAACCTGAGAGTTTACAGGGTCACATATTGCAACCCCAAGGGAACTAATTTGGAATCCTATCAGGAAGACCTAAAGGCAACTCTAGGGGTTGTATCAAGAGCTATACACTTGGTGTGAGATGTACAGCTGGCTGTTGACATGCTGCAACAGGCCATCCCCTCGTCCCATCATCAAAACTGTCCAGCCAGTCGTCAAGGAGGGGTTTTGGTGGAAAAGTGAGTTGAGACACTTTACCGCTTCAACACAATGGCTTTTTAATCAAGCTGAAGGAACAAGCAACTGGGAATCATATAAGGCAGTCTTCACCTGTTACAAGATCAGAAAGGCCAAACAGTCCTCTTGAAGGGACTACTGTCAAGGGATAAGGGATATACCTGATAGGGCCAGACTAATGACTATCATGGCCAGTTAGTTGGTAACATGGTGGTATCTATTAAACTATCTGATTGCTGATAGACACAAACAGGAAAAGACCCTGAAGGAACTCTACAGGCTTTATATTCGAAGATCTCAGAGAGGTTAAGTGACCATGGTAGTGCAGGGACAACCAAACCTAGGAGCCTCTTTAGCTAACAAGGAGAACTGGAATGGTCTTGAAGGGTCATCAATCAACCCAAAATACAACACGTTATAAGTATGTTCAAACCACATAAGTTGGCAGGACCAAATGAAACTGTACCTGCACTACTCCAGCAAGGAACTGAGCAATTAGTCACATATGTATGTCATATATGTACAGCCTGTCAGGCAAGAGGGTATACACCCAAAGCTTGGAGACAGGTTAAGGTGAGTCACTTTTCAAATTCACAAAATAATTTTTGATTTAAAACGATTTGGCTGAGACAATACGTGGCCGCACTTATCCTCTGAAGGAGGCGAGCAGAGTGACTTCACTGTCATGCCATCAGTCATGCATATGGATTGATCACGTTGGTGATGTAATTACACAGAACATGTAACTTCCTCTTCAACAGCATTGGCTTTCCTTACCACCATGAGTGAGAAATGTAAATCTACATCATCTAGTGCAACCCAAGTGAAATACAAGCGAAACACAATCAGTAATAAAGAGTAATTAGATGCAAACATGAAAAAGTTGAAAGAACTGTTGACATATGCCAAAATGTTAGACTCACTCATAGCAGCGTATGTACAGTTTGTGATAAAGCTGATTGAAAAGAAGTACTAGGTGAGGAACTGAAGTGGTTTTGTGTAGCAAGACTACCACTGTTCTGTTGGACTGCCCACATCAAAAACTATGGACGTGAGTCTCCTACATTTTTACTGCATTAGAAATAAATAAATATACTGTATACAATATACATACATATATACTCTACAGGTCTCTATGTCCAATAGCAGTATAGTCATATGCTATACAGGACAAGGTTGTCAGTCCCCAAACAACAGGAAATACACTGTCTAAATGGGAATTGTGTGTTTGATTTGCGTGTTTTGCTGGAACATAACCCTGGCATAAAACAAGATCTGCCTGTGTGTGGACCCTGGTTGTGGACAAATTGAAAACAGAACTCAATGAGTGGCTGTTATATGCTGGGGTATGCAGACAATACAGTAATTCTAATAAGCAGAAAATACCCGAACACTGTCTCAGAGTTTCTAAAGTTGGCTTGGGGTGTGGTATAAGACTGGTGTGGAACAACTCAGTTGTACATCAACCCACAAAAGATGGTGATATTACCATTGAATAGTAAGAGGGATTTAAGGGGCCTAAAGGACCAACCCTCTGTGGACAAACATTGCAGCTGACTGCATAAGTCAGATAACTTGGACTTGTTCTGGACAAGGGATTGACATGGAAGGCACAGATAAAAAAAAATGTGATGAATAAGGCCTACAATGTTTCGGTACCTGTAACGGCACATTTGGCAAAAACACGCACAGCGTGCAACCCAGTGTAGTGTACTGCATATACATGATGGTGATCACATCTATGTTGACTTACGACTCCACAGTTTGGTGGCCTGGGTTCACATACAAGATCAGCGGGATGGAACTCAACAAGCTACAGAGATTAGACTGTCTGGTCATCATAGGGGCAATGAGCATAGCCCCAAACGTTGCAATGCAGGTCATCCTCTTCATGTAATGATTTAGGCAGAAGCCCAATAGGGATCTACACACTAACAGGCAGTCAGCACTGTAGCCTAAGGCCACAAATTTCAGCCATGCTAGGCAGTCTTGGAACATGAAGCATAAACCCATCCTACAGATGCAGGCTGACAGGCTGACACTGAGATATGCACACCACAAGCCATTCAGTCAAGTTGCCTGACAAGTGTGAATGGCAGAATGGCTTTAACACATAATAAAGGGGGAGTGGTCTCATTAGGATGGGTCCAAGACCAGTGCAGGCACTGGTGCTGTGTACAGGTGGGGCTCAACATGGGGCACAGCTTCAGCCTTGGGCTCCATGCCACAATATTCTAAGCTGAAATACACACCATCGAGGCAAGTGTAACAGAGAATACAGAAAAGGTCTACATGGGTAGGAACATCTGTTGTCTTTCCAACAGTCCAGCAGCCATGAAGGCCCCAGACATTTTCCAGATAAATTTTGAATTAGTCTCAGACTGTCATAAATGCTTGGTGAAAATGGCAGAATGTAACAGGATTCAACTGGTATGGTCTGGTTGATACATCGGGCCCTATGGAAACAAAATAGCTGATCACTCAGCCAAGCAATACTCCTCACCCCCACTTATAGGACCTGAGCCCGCCCTTGGCATATCTACAAAGGTTGCCAGGGGAGTGATCGTGTGCTGGACAAGCAGAAAACACAATGAGCACTGGCAGTCTATTCATGGATAATGGCAGGCTATTGGCTTGCTCAATAGATCCTCTGCTAAGAGTATGGGAATTACTCGATTAGAAACTGGTTAAGAATAATGACAGGACTGCTAACAGGTCACTGTCATTTGAAAGGACACCTATTTAAACTGAGGCTATTATAGACACAGTCATGACAGATGCAAAGAGGCATCTGAAATAGCACACACGTTGGGACTGAGAGACAGGCACTTCAGTATTAAGGTTTAAGCTACTGGGCCATCATTTCTTGAAACCAGGTCTGTGGAACTCTTTTCCACACTGAAATATTTTGTGGAACTCTACATCTGTTTTTGAATTCCCAATACAGGCAAAGTTAAATAATAATAATAATAATAATAATAATAATAATAATAA
>Ga0123355_10018446_pt1 | contig 11067 bp, 6 predicted proteins | sample TergutEmb28metaG_3_FD_89872 | JGI IMG/M metagenome (GOLD analysis project Ga0123355, IMG submission 89872) | Embiratermes neotenicus P1 segment gut microbial communities from Petit-Saut dam, French Guiana - Emb289 P1 | ecosystem: Host-associated > Arthropoda: Insects > Digestive system > Gut ...
CACACACGCACACACACACACACACACGCACGCGCACACACGCACACACACACGCACACACTCACACGCACATACACACACATGCACACACGCACACACATACACATGCACACACGCACACACCTACACATATACACACACACGCACACACATGCACACACACATACACACACACGCACGCATGCACGCACACACACAAACACACCCCCACACACACATACACACACACCCACACACACACACATACACACATACACACACACCGCACACACCACACACATCACACACATACACACCACACACACCACACACACCACACACACGCGCACACACACATACACCACACACACCACACACACACACACACACACACATACACACACGGTAGAACTCCTTTGGACAAGCAATTGTCCCTTTGGTAGAGACTTCTACCTGACAAATAATATTCACAACCGACAATATCCGTGCCCACGGCGGGTTTCCAAACCGCAATCCCAGCTAGCGAACGGCCGGAGACATACGTTTTAGATGGCGCGGCCACAGGGATCGGCAGGAACAATTATAGCACTTGCTAGGAGCATTCGCAAAGTTGCGAAGAACTTCGCCATGTTTTTCCGCCTGCTCACCCGTTCGTCCGCCCGCATGGAACAACTCGGCTTCCACTGGACGTATTTTCGTGACTTTGATCTCTGAGTATTTTTCGAAAATCTGTCGAGAAAATTCAAGTTTTATTAAAAACTGACAAGAATAACGAGTACTTTACATGAAGACCAATATATGTTTTTGATCATATTTCATTCAATTCTTCTTAGAATGAGAAGTGTTTCTTACAAAAGTTGTAGAGAAAATCAAAACACACATATTATATTCAATAACGTTTTTCGAAAATTTTGCCGTTTATGAGATAATGTCGAAAAATATAGTAGAGACAGACAGGCTACAGAAGAAAATATAGTATGGGCTTTGTGCATTTCGTGATTCAAAACTAAGGCAAGAATGGAACACTCTCGTAGTACTTAATACATACTGGCTTTTCACAGCAAAAATGGTTAAGCGAACGCACCTGAATATTACATATATACGCACATCGCTTGTGTTGTGCTTAATCTGTATGTAGACCTATGTGGATAGACGACAAGAAAATAGGGGACGTTGCACTGCGTAGTGAAGGCATGTTCCATAAAGCAATGTGCTCTAAATGATGGAATTTAATCTATTAAGGTCACTCCAGTTTACTTGTACATTTTACACTTTCAAAAGACTTGTTACCCATGCTTGCAGGAATTTCCATTTTGTCCTACTTTCTGGTAATGCAACATATAACTTCAGGTAATTTTTCCTGTGCTTGCAGATGAATATTTTAAATCTATGTAGTATACCAACAAATGCACACTGCAAAATATGTCAGTGTGCATTATTGGTCTACTGCATAGACATAAATATTCCTTTAATGCACATATATGGGACATATTTAGTATGTAATTGACTTTTTACTAATCTAAGTGTCCGGAAAATGTGTGATGCACTTTTGTATACATTTAGTTATACCATAGAAAAGCTCTTGGTATAAACACTGTGGGTCTTGATATGCCTACACACCATCACCATACTGGATGTTTCCTTTTTTATTGGCCTTTTAAGAAAGCATTCATTTATTCCGGATGAATTTATCGCCAGTTCCGCTTTCGTTCTTTAAATATAATCTTAGCATTACAGCCACGGCGAGGTGTATATATATATATATATATATATATATATATAAGCTTTATCTTAGACAGTTAGTTGCCTAATACAAGCCTCTAATGTCAATATGTATATACAGAAAGAGAGAGAGAATAGAGTATTGTTATATATATATAATCAAAATTTTCTTCACCAACGAATGCACAAGTGACTGTCTTAAAAACAATATTAAAATTTACATTAAAATAGCTCCGACATGTTTCGGTGCAGTCACACCATCTTCAGGGAGCTCATTATCCGTTCTTGCTAAAGTTACACTTTGTTAAAATAGTCAGTATGGTACATCGGCGCGTGATTAAATCGGTGGTGATGTGGGTGCTTATACTGGAAGGTCCTTGTTGATGTGTGCATGTTGCACTGTTCGGAAGTATCAAGATGCACGGTACGAATGTGAAAATAATATATATATATATATATATATATATATATATATTGACAGTAGAGGCTTGTATTAGACAACTAACTGTCTAAGGTAAACCCAATTCAACTAACATCATAAAAAGTTTGCGTCTTCATACTTACTATTATTATAAATGGAATAAAAATTTATAATCTTGCTGCATATTAAACACAGTACATCATCATTATGAAGACAGACAGGTTAATATTGTTTAAAGCAACAACTGCTCTTTGCGTGCACTCACATTTTGTGTGGGAGACTTTAGATGCTGCAAACGCTGAAGCTGGTTGTACATACTCTTAGCTTTCTATGTGAAATTGTTAAATCAAAGCAAATTAAATTTTAAGTAAGAAAAATTGCAGTGAATCGGAAAAAGAATATATATACGAACTTAAAGCAACACTTCTCCATCGCCTGCGTCTGCGCTGTTCCTTTTGTCTATCGAAACCTGCCCCGCCAAAATGTTACGTACTTCAGCAGCGTCAGTGGTAGCAGACATCTCCCCGGGGTAGTGAGCGAGTCAGCTAACTCGCGAGCTAGCAAAACAGTAACTGACGCGCATTCGGGCGTAGCGCGTCGCCTTTAGAACGTCCGCCATCTCTCGGCGTTAGTCCCCACGTGCTAACGGGCAACCTGAATTTGACAGCCCAAATCAATTCACCTGCTCTGTGTGGGCGTAGTATAGATAAATCTCTACTGTTGTGTGTGTCTGTATGCTCAGCCTTTTAGTGATCTCTGGTACTTCTACAGACTTTGTTACTTTCTTCTCGAAATGTAAAAGAGTAATATATAGAGATAAGAAAAAATGTCTTTAAGAGTTTAATGTAAGCATATTAAGAAGTGTAATAATATTATATTAATACTTCTCAGTATAACATGCATTACACAAAAGCGTTCATTTTAAAGAATTATATACACTGAACGAGATATAAACTGACGTATTTTGTAACGTATTTATTCAATGACTGTCACTGGCAAGCTCTTTGCAGTTGACCAGCCACTCTACTGAAGTACTGAGAAGCATGATATTAAATGTTCGGTGTGTTAAAGGTGAAAGTGTTTAAAGTGTTTATATATGTGTATAGTCAAATGTGTATCCTTTTTAGAAAAGTAACCGTTGGAACTGTAATTTTAGCAAAAGTGATGCGTAACATTTTTAAAAACACTCGTAATAGTGGTGTTTGAAATTGATTTGCTTTACTTAAAAAGAAATTAAATGAAACACCCACATAAACTCTCATACGCTTTGTAATATCAATATAAGGTACAATCCAGTTTTCACATTTGAGTAAATTTTTGTGAATGTCTGGAAGCAACGGGGGCAATTTACATTGCAATCACTGTGAGGAAATGAAGTGAACAAAAGCTGAAGTGATATACACGAGGATTTGCAGTTATTAGAATTCAATCCTCTCATCCCTGACCTGAAGTCCCAGGATTAACGTGGTTGTCGGGAGCAAGACACTTCAACTATGAATTTATTCATCAGCGATCCTGGATTCGATTACCGTACTATTCTTTGCATTGGACTTTTTCTGTACATGTCAACAATTGGTGAGTTATTTCATTTATTGTTTTTATGTTTTAAGTGTGTGAAGTTCTGACGTGTGTTGTTGTGGCAGGTTAATGTCTCTAGCAACATTACGAACAACATTAACAATTACGCAATAGACAGAATTCCAAAACTTATTGTTTGCAAAGTTTATTCGAATTTTAAAAAGATATTTTAATTTGTAGTGCATCAAAAATGTTTAAAAGTCTTAAAATACTTACAACTTTTGAAATTGGAGTCACACCTGGGCTGGAATTGCTGAAAATCGGAATTGCCGGTCATTTGTTATTGGTAGCCTTCCTTGTTCGCAGAAGGAACGTATATATACGTGTAAAATGTCCTGTCACTTTATATTATTATGTTGCAGTTACAAAAAGTATGTTTGGTGAAAACTTTACCACATTTATGTTCACTAAATAATTCGGTCATATCGCCACGTACTCCGGTGTACCTCCATCTATCTGCTCACAAACTGTTATTAAAGCGGGGGACTTGAACCATAATAATCATTCAGATTAAAATACACCAATATAAAACAATGAATTTTTCTTGGAATTTTAATTGTAATTAGCGTCTTTAATGAATACGATGAGCTGATAAATATTCATTAAATGAAATGAGCTGCAGTCCTGCTGGAAATACCTACATTCTTTTAGTCAGTGATACAAGTCCACAGACAGAGAGATGTGTTGCCTCCATATTGGCGTCCTTTTTGTGCTTTGTAATGAACTTTTAATAATATCTAATAACCAAGAGCTGATCTGAAATTTCTCCTTTGATAAGCAATTGGTAAATCTTGAACTATGATGTTAAAAATACTGTCCATCGGATCCATATTTGTTCTAGACGATGGATACCTTCCACGAAAATTGTTTCAAAGTATAAAGTTTGACATTACTTCATTCAGCTTAACTTGTCGGTGGATCGATACATATAACGACACTGCATCGAGTGTCGGTATTTAGTGTAGAATAACATAGGATTAAAAATATTGACAATTTTTTATGAAGTAAAATATTATAAAAACATCTGAAAGTATGAATAGAGACCAACTTCATGTCACTTGCTTTATTATTTCATTATTTAATGCTCAACGTGTTTCGGATGTTAATATATCCATCCTCAGGAGCTTGCGACTTATTTATTGAGTTATTTCATGGGTTGTATTGCTCTGGTTCGATGTGTGTTGGTGTTACGTTGTGGTTTGGCTGGGGTGGTATGGTATTCGTATGCAGGCTGAGGTACTACGGATACCACACCACCCCAGCCAAACCACAACGTAACTCCAACACACATCGAACCAGAGCAATACAACCCATGAAATAACTCAATAAATAAGTCGCAAGCTCCTGATGATGGATGTATTAACATCCAAAACATGTTGAGCATTAAATAATGAAAAAATAAAGCAAGTGACATCAAGTTGGTCTCTCTTTATTTGACTATCAAGATGATGCACGGTCCAATAAACATAAGATCTGAAAGTATTATGTGACGGAATGTAAAACGGTATACAGGTTTCCCTGAAACGTCGTTACACATCGACTAGACTACAAGACGTCATATTCCACAGACACATATTCATAATCAACACTCAGAAGGACTCCTTTCTCTAACATAGTACATGCGCCGTAATTAAAAAAAAAAAGATTTGGATGTAGTAAACTCTCAAAGTTCTTTCTAAACAATACGTTTCTTTAGGCATTATCATTCGGTACTGAACCATAGGCTAATATCATTTCGCAGAAAATAAAGAGACATTTATTGCAGTAAAGCACAATTTTAACCCTCTAAAACCGAGTGGTTACTATCACTTGAATTCATACAGTAGCACTGCGCGTTCTAGCTGTCCAGTGTGTTTGAGATTTCCGTGTGTTTCTTCGAATAAGCTAAGATTTATATCCTGAGTATTATCGGATTCTTCTTTATAATAAAGACGAAGTAACTGTACTATATTTCACAAAACTGAATTCCCATATATAAATGGAGTTCTTTGAAGGGTTTTATATGCATGCGTTATCAATATTGTGTCCTTTCATATAAAAAGTTTTCTTCTGTATATTTCTTTACTTACACCAACATTATCAGACCAATTTTGAAAGCCTTGTGTCTCTCTGCCCGTCTAGGACGTAGTATCAGAGACTAAATTGTTTGTCGGGTTGATATGAAATCTGGTGTAGAAGGCCTGGAGGAGACGTCGTTGTGTAAGAGTGAGTTTGGTGAAAGTAGACAGTGACAGCTACATATACAGTCTAGGAGAAATTATTTACTACCGGTAGGTTCTATATTTTTGGACCGATTTAAGTGAAATTTAGTACAGAAAAATCTCTACATAATACCGTGATGCAGGTGTGAGTTTTCTACAAATCAGTGCCGTAATTCGCACTTTACTTGGCGGTAGATGACTTTTTGCCGTATTTTCTACAATATTCGTTCGATATGGAATATTTTCAGTGTGGTAGATTTTCATAAAAATTTGTTACATAAGTGGGAGTTTCTTGAAAATCGTCGCAGTGAAAGTGATACACTATTCAGAACCGCCAATGCTCTTCTACCTGTAACTGACACACTTATTTTTGGATTTGTGTGAAGTCCATTACAAGAGGCTTGCACACCATGTTGTTCAGCATTTGCGGGTTTTATAAAAAACGGAACAGCGTGGCCCCTATATTTTATAGGCGTAAATGAAATAACTCTTTTGCGTGTACCTTGAAATCATATTATACAACTGAACTCAGATCCCCTCGGTAAATTCTGTATATTTCCTCCGTAGTACATCCATCGCAATTTATTGCCCAGTTTCAACAGTAATTCAGTTATTAACTGGAGGAAATATTTGGGGTAAATGATTGTTACGAATTTTTTCGTATTGTATTAATTATCTATAACCTGATTTTATCTAAACTTGTTTAAAATCCAGTTTCTACTACACAGAAAACACAAAGCATATATTACAAATAAGTAGAGCAATCTGTGCAAAATATTTAGATTACAGCTGATTGCTAATCGGAGTTTCCTACGTCACCAAAATACAGTACGTGAAAACAATGCAGTCTGGTCGAATCCTGCGAACTTCAGAAAAGTGTCATTACCAACTGCAGGACTAAATGTACGATTAGAACAACATAACATTTCTTTCTTCAATGATTTTTCTGTATTGTCCAGTAATAATTTCTGATTATGAACGAAGCCCGAATAATGAGACAACAAACACTTGAGGAATGAATTAGCACGGAATTGTCTCAACCTTTCAGCAATATTGTAAAATTCTTCCCAGTCATATCAACTTTTTTATTTGTCCGATTCTACACGTCTGTTTAACAGAACTTAATGCCATATCCGTGCTATGATTGGGAAATAAAAAAATTCTGTAACTGATAACACCAGAAGTATGAACACATTTTGAAATCATGTTATACCTGCATAAAACTGTAACATGAATTACTGCAGAAGGTGTTATGGGCCTTTAGTATAATTTAGATTTCTGGTAATCTTTTTTGTTGCACAATTTATGGGTATAATTGTTGGTGAGTCCAGCGAACTATATTATGTGTTAGTCCAGTCTGAACCACTTTAACACAGTGTATGAGAATTCATTATCTTGTTCACATCCGTCATAGACTGAATGCTTGTGTGTATGAAAGTATCAATATCGTCCAGCTCATTATCATCATAAAATCCCCTTTCATCAGTTTCTTCAACTTTTTGAGATTTACTCTTCTTACAATCTGTTTTCGTGATGCAAGTTCTATTTCTGTCTTCTTCTAGAAGCATTTTCTCTAATTCCGTTTAATATCATCTCCCTCTCTCTTCTTTTCCTTTTTTCGTCCAAACTTTGTGGTTGTCGTTCGTTAAGCTTTTCTGTTAAAATTACAGAATTATTTTTTCTTACGTCCGATTTAGATATGCCCGTACGTTTTGAAGACATACTTCTTGGCAACAGCAGAATTTGTGTCATATTTTAATTTCTGGACAGACAAGGTTATTGTGCAGATTTTACCACATACTGTGCATTGACTTGTGTTGTAACATTGTTCGTTTAAGTGTTTTATTCTTTTGATTTATTGTTTGTTGTCTTATTTGCCTTCCGCAAACATCTCTGAATGCAGAGGGCGAGAACCTGTAGCTGTAAATGCGGACATTCATTTTTCAATTGTAGCAAATATAAGATTGTCTTTGCCGAAAAATGAGTCACTATTGTCTAATATTTTTCCATACTCACATCTTTTCAACTATAGAACACACTTCTTCTTAAAAGTAGCTTTCAGGTGTTGTAAAACACAAGGTCACGTGACTATGAACGACGCGATGTGTAACATTAACTTGAGATCACGGTTATCCCATTATTTCTGCGATAAACAAAAGATTCAGAACAACATGTCTTGCATGATTGTCTCTTATAAGAAGAACTGGATCGTCGGTAGATGTTTTAAAACAATTCCTTAAAAAGTTGTAGCGAGTGGAAGAAGTTTCTTCACCAACCCATTCGCTGTCAGAACGAAGCTTCAACAGGACCATTCTTTCCGAGGTGTGGAGAGGCGACAAACTGGAATAAACTAACAACGTATGTGAAACTAAAGGAATAGAAACACTCACTGCATAAACTATTGCAATCTTTATCTCTTCTGGAGAACTACATCTTCCCAAACTTTGACCTTTCGGAACTGAAATTTTAAAAGTTTGCTGAAGATTGTATATGCTTGTTTGGTCTGTATTAAATTTATTTCCAAATACTTGTCTCTACATAAGAAACCCTTGATTATTAAAGTATTTACTCACTTCATGGTGATTAAAAATCCCATTAACTGGTGTTAGTGACTTCTGACTTAATTAGGCCAATTCTTTAAAGAATTTTCAAAAAGACATCTCACAAGTCTTTGACAGTTCGTTCCGAGATTTTTGTTAAAATATGTCTATTAAGGCTAGCCTCAGAACAATTATATGAAATGTGATAAAACTCACGTGGTGTGAAGCCATAAAACACATTCACTAACTCTAGTACATAGTCTGTCATTTCTGTATCCAGTTATTTGATGAATGCATCCTTTTAACTAATTCAGTTATCTTCGTCTATGTAGTTTCCAATTGCAGTAAAATGTTTAGATTCTGAAATGCTGAATGCTCCACTTGTTTCTCCAGTAGTCTTTCATCCACTTTATGTCTCTAGCTGTCCTGGCGCCCAAAATTTTCTGTGTAGTTTTTCTCGCACATATCCTTAGCGTCCACGACGTCGACTCATAAGTGAACATATCTATATATGTGTGCTTTTTGCACAAGTCAGGAAAAGCAAACAATATTTAGATCTCCTGAGAATAGAAAAAAACCGCTATAAGTGTCCAAAAATCTTTTGTTGCACTCTGAAGATATTGTTTGAAATTCCTCCTAAACTTTGGTAGTCAGCCATGGCTCTACACGACATCACATCACAGAAGAAAACCATTTTCGTATTATTTAAGTTTACTGCCATCCAATACACACGCTATATAACGTGGGGCAACACTGCGCTGCTGTTGTCCAACTTAGCTGCGCAGCTATGCGGTGCCGCACCGTGGCACTATCGTCCCAATGTGCTGCAGCACGTTTATAACCAGAAATAAGGTGTTATGTTATTCTTAGCGAGTTCAAGCACCGAACAAGCTTCTTAGGATAGCAGGTTAGTTCAAACAACAAAAATTGAGGAAAGTGGCACAGATTTAGCCTGAAAAACGACGACATTAACTTTTTCCGCCACTACTTGTGAGCGGAACCGAAATAATGCCTAAACTTTATGGTGTAGCTTATCACGGATATAGGCAGGTTACAGCACATATCAGCAATTTGTATCACTTGCCGGATTCAAGATACATTAAAGCGCAGAATTATCCTTGTGTCCCCGAAAATTTGGTACATATAATTACCACCGCCTTTGAAACACTTAAGCAAGCACGTGAACTGACGATTATTTTATGGGTTAGTTCAACATGGACAGAAATAATGAAAATATGTTCTTAAAATTTGTTCACAATTTATTTAAAATGTAATACGACTACAATACAATACAATATACCTACGTATAAAATATAATTATCCTGTCTGTTGTATTTCTTGCTGCTGATCTAGCAGATAGTGGACCAAGATATTATTACATTTATGCTACATGCTTGTCGGCGTTGTTCGTAGTCACTACAGTAACAGCGGACAGATTTTCTGGATACGATTCTATTATACAGGACTAGAATTTGGTTTGTGAATTTAAAGAATGATTTCAACTTTTGATCTGAGAGTCATTCTCTTTAAAACTTCGGCTCTTATACTTGCATAATATTATAATGATAGAGGAAGCTACCATATCCTGAGCAAAGAGTACCTTTACTTACTTTCATAATTTTCCGGATTATAACCGTTGTTGTCACAGTTTTGTTGCATAAACACTTCTGCCGTGTTTTTGCATCAATAAGGAGTGACTCGTAGTAATATAGTTTTATACTCTACTTTTGCTATTGTATTTTATAGAACTAATTCTTGCTTAGAATTTCGTAAATATATACAGATATGCGTCGCTTAACGATGGGGATACGTTCTGAGAAATGCGTCGTTAGGCGATTTCGTCTTTGTGCGAAAGTGTACTTACAGAAAACTAGATAGTGCAGTATAGCCTACTACACACCTAGGCTATATGGTATAGCCTATTGCTCCTAGGCTACGAACCTCTACAACATATTACTGTACTGAATACTGTAGTCAATTGTAATACAATGGTACTGTAATATTATATTGTAATACTAAAATATAATGTAATATTATGGGACCACTGTCGTATATGCGGTCCGTCGTTGACAGAAACGTTCTTATGCAACACATATCTGAATTGACAATATCTAGGATATTTACATTTGGGAATGTTGTAATGAACATGTGTTTGTATGATTTACGAAAAATTGTGTTCTGACCCGTCACGTCTTCTACCTTTCGTAACAGCGCTGATACGATCGATTTTCCTAGCAACATTTTTCCACCCTATATTCGTTCTAATGCTCCATCTGCCCTCTTTCCAAGTCACGCAGCATAGCAGTTGAAAAAAAGGTAGCAAGTTTCCTGTTATTTATGAAACTGTCAACTGCAGAGTTTATGTGGCATGAGATGAAGGACTGTAGTCATTACGATGATACTCGGAAAGCCACCTGAAGAGATCGCCCTTAAGATGCAACAGTGCACATCCAAAATGGCAGCTTTCATAGAACTTTGATGTCATGTAGATCGGAAGTAGCGTCTTTAAGAGTTATGCGTCACAGCGTTTTAAATAAGATGTCGCGGTATCGTATTCGGAGCCGGGGGGGGGGGGGGGGGGGGGGGTTTTGCTGGTTGGGTGGTGTAGGGGGGGGTCGGGGGGTGG
>Ga0123355_10018447_pt1 | contig 11067 bp, 8 predicted proteins | sample TergutEmb28metaG_3_FD_89872 | JGI IMG/M metagenome (GOLD analysis project Ga0123355, IMG submission 89872) | Embiratermes neotenicus P1 segment gut microbial communities from Petit-Saut dam, French Guiana - Emb289 P1 | ecosystem: Host-associated > Arthropoda: Insects > Digestive system > Gut ...
AATAGGTGGGTTGGGGGGGGGGGGGGGGGGGGGGGGGCCCGGCTGGGGGGACTATGGGAAGTACCGTGTGAGAAAACTGGAAGGTGGCGATTACAGGGGTACGCAGACAGTGAAGACGGGAGATGGGTCACACTGGCTCAGGATTCCAAGATTTCCGAAAGAGGCGAAGGTGTACGACTTACTATCCGAATATTCGAATACAGTGACTGAAGAAAAATGCTGAATCCTCGATCATGACAGTCGGATTACTTGCCGGGATTCGAATTGGCAGTTTTCTTAATACAAGTTAGAAGCGTGACCTCTCTTCTAGCCGGTTCGGTACGGACTGGTGTTGGAGTGTATATTCAAATAATTTACAATTTCGTAGCATGTGATATCGTTATAGGGCTTGTCATGAAGAAGGTCTAACGTAAGAAAGCATACGGATTTGCAGGTGGAAACTGCAAGTTACAATTTACAATTACAAATAACTGAATTCTACCATTTTGTGCAGAAAATTGATGTAAGTTTAAAAAATTTTACAGTACTTAAATTCATGATTTACAAGACTTACACCAATGCTACACCTGTCATTTCTATCACACAAATATGTGTCATACCGTGTATGTAAGAACTGCTACCATATCAAATTTCGTTGGTCAAAATAATACAGTTGATCCCTACCGGAAACTGCATTTATTGTAAGCGTTAACAATCACGGTATTATCCGTCTGCAGAAGTAAAAATGACTTAAACACATTTTACAAAAATCGGTTGCTACACAAATGTCAAAACTCCTACATGAACCGCTAAATCAGCGCGATGGCATATAGTGCCGAGATTTAGAAACTGTGGAGCTTTACCTCTACGTTCCCTACACGCCGTAATTCCGTAGTGCCTAAGCACTGGGCATCTTACGTCAAGAAACAATATAAGTGGATACAGATCCATGGAGAAATCATGTGGACCCCCTGAATAAGGGAGGGAAATGATATCTAGGCTAGAAATGATGGGGATAGTTAAGGGTTGACAAAACAGCATTTATCCTGGCTGTCTATACTTTATGAAGACACCATGCAGTTTCTAGAATGGCTTCAAACGACTGACATAACGACTTCTGTCGGGGAACAAACATTCCACTGACAAAAGGAAGTGGTGCTGTTGGAGAGTCTCTCATCACGAATACGCGCTCGCAGCCAGAGCTCAGCCGCCCCGTTTATTGTTTTCTGACTTCTTCACAGTCCCACTTTTATCGTTTCCACAATCGGAAGTATGGGAGCACACGGTGGCGCCTATGTAATAACCCAAAAGCTGAAAGGGATTTGGCGGCCACCCGGTAAGCTGTTCTGTACACACAGTCATATGCAACAGCAGCACAGGATTCAGTCATACAGGCACGAAACGAAAGCATAATCCGGAACTTGTGTATGTACTTCCGTTCGCATGTTTCATATACAACACACAACAGGATTTGACGAAATTTGGTATACACTAAAGTTCATTAAGCGAATTTAATATGAATTCGTACCCATTTCACACATCCGTGAGATGAGATAACTTCGCGACATTAAGAGCATCTCGAAAGGGCTAATACTGCTCCAACTGAGAGCCTACCAAACTTCCATGTTGGTGTAATTGGTGACTAGGCGTTAAAACTTACCAACATGGACCGTTCCCCAGTGACATTCTGTTCACGAGAAAGGCTAATTACAGTCTACAGTACCACGTTCCAGATCTTTACGTAATGGATAGAGGAACACAACACCACGTCAAAAATATGTTAAGCTTACAACCCTGTCCCTGAACCATACTTTTGAGACGAGGGTACTTACACGGTCATTATATGTGTAAAAATTGGCTCGTGCAATTAACTTCCTGTAACGAAGCCTTTACGTGTATCGAAAGTGGTTCAACTACTCAAATAACTGCCTGTCGTCGTCAAGCAGCCGAAAGGTTAATAATTACAGTGCAGTTCACATCATCACCCCACTGCCATAAGTTAAGGGTGTCACAGGTGTCACTGGAAGTGGTCAGCTGAATTCCAGTTCCAGAGGGATGCGAATGTTGCTGGAGCTCACGAGCCTTCTATTCTATGCCAGGAACATTCCCCGGAAGTAAGAAGGCCAGAGTGTCACGCTGACAAATCTCATCCGTCCAGTGTTGAGATTAAAACATTTTGGGATGCATGTTGTCATGTCACCACTACGCACACAAGCACTGGCGTAGATAACGGCCCCCCCCCCCGTGACGTAATAATTGGAGCCCTCGATATAGTTACTATCGAAGTTATTCCCAGAAGTCATAACAGGAATCCAGAATACTGTATTTTGCCAGAAGAATGGAAACCAGTCCGCAAGAAATCACAAGAAATTTTTGTACTTCGTACCTTGTGGGGGCTCCCTCACCCACGGGGACCTGGCGCTGCGGAGTATGGGGGACCTTATCTACGCCACTGTTTACATGTGTGTGTGTGTGTGTGTATGTGTTTGTGCGCGCGGTGGTGTGATTTTATTTACAAATTGCTTGCCTTTCTCGATCTCCCATGAATGCCTCAAAGAAAGAAGAAGGAAGTTTTTGGGTTACGAACAAAATACGTCCACACTGGTCAGGAATATATACATATTATATCAGAGGGGTCGGTTCTTGATGATACCAACTTGATGGGCGAGAACATGAATATGACGACGGAAGCAGAAAGCATATTAGATGCCAGCAAGGAAGTTCGCCTAGGCAGAATCGTCCAGAATTAAAAAATAAACAGATCTGTATGCTCACATCCTGTCTCCAGAATGCAAGACAAGGTCTACAAAATAAGACAGCCAATAAGTTCTTCTGTGGCAAAGTTCAAACATTTTGCAACCAGAGTAAGAAACCAAAATTTCATTCAGGGAGGGCTAAGAACAGATTAACTTCAGGAAATGCTATTTTAAATTCAGAGTCGTATATCTTACCATTTCCAACCTTACAGTCTAAGTTGATCAAAAGACAGAAACCACAACTCTGCCTGTTGTTTATATGGGTGAAAGGTCAGTGCAAAGGTTTTGGGTTTTTCAGAAGAGGGTGATGAGAACCACATCTGGATCTTAGAGACAGTAAGAGTAGAAAGTCATGAAATACAGAGCGAGGAGCTTCATTATTTGCAATCTTCACCAAATATTATTACAGTATATAGCCTAGGAGATAACAATGAGATACTTAGCCAGCATGGGGACATGAGGCAGAGTTATAATCGGAACACCTGAGAGGAAGAGAGAAGTCGTGGATGGGAGAAATATATTACAACGGATATTAAAGAAAGAATGCGAGGGTGTGCACTGGATTCAGCTGGCTGAGGATAATACAGTAGCGGATCTTGTTAATACGGCAAAGAACCTTCGAGTTCCATAAAGGAGTGGAATCTCGTGACTAGCTTAATGACAGTCAACATAATGCACCCCACAGAGTGACGAAGCCGAAATAATAATTATGGAAAAGAGGTACAGTAAATATTTATTACTTACAAGTTTACATTTATGAAGACTTGCCTTAACGCGGCCGTCTAGTCTGTGAATCAGGCTGTATACCCGTCATGAACTGGAGTTCCCGCGATCTGCACACTCCGAGCAAGCTACTGGCCTCTCCGTCATGAACTGGAGTCCCACGACCTGCACACACTATGGAAGTTACCGGCCTCACCGTCGTGAAACGGAGTATGCGGAATCTGCACTCTCAATGAAAATTACTGGCCTCACCATCATGAGCTGACGTCCCCGCGATCTGCACACTCAGTAAACAAGTCTTCCAGAACCTGCCTGTTCAGACCTCGTCCTGAAGTGAAAAATAAGTTCGGCTTCATGACCTGAACTCACATAAAAATTAGTTCTTTCTGGCAACACTACTAAGGAAACCGACATGAAAAAAAAATCTTTACGGTAAAAATAAATAGGAAAATTCGAAGCGAGAGCAAGCGAGAGAGAGAGAGAGAGAGAGAAAGAGAGAGAGAGAAAGAGAGAGAGAGAAAGAGAGAGAGAGAGAGTGTGTGTGTGTATCATTGCATAAACAATGGCGATATCAGGTAACTTCTAAGGATGTGGAAAGTAGGTGATGAAAATGATGATAAAATTCAGGTTCCGGAAATGAGGTTATTTAGACATGACGAGAAGAAAACGGATATATAAGACACATTTAAACTAAATAATAGGACAATAGGTACAAGGCAAATGGAAATTAGAAATTAGGCCTACAGAGCTAAAGTTATAAGAGATTTAGGAAGCCCAATTAAAAGATGAACAGAACAACTGCACTTGAAGCTGAAATGTGTCGAAGACTGGTGGAGGGAAATTGCAATATAGACATTCTAAAAAAAAATCGAAGCTGCATTCAAAAGTCCGTTCCAGAGTAATGAGAGATAACACTAAGAATAACAGATTCAAATAAGACAATGGAATACAAATCATTTGCAAACTCACACTCAACTAACTTAACCAGTATATAAAACTTCAGTTACTACCTCAGGCAGAACAGTCTGGAACCACTACTAAGATCCATGGTATATGATATAAGTGAAATAATCAAAATTTATTGTAATAATTATACAAAAAAAAATACTAGGCGGAAAATGTAGTCTTTATTTCTACATGCCGTGGTAGAGACAGTGATTACTGGGCAATAGACGGTGAAGGGGCTGCAGCTGGTCCAACCTGTCACTGAGGTCCCCGTTCTGCTGGCATGTGGCGCCGCGCTCCCGAAGAAGAGGTCACGACGTTGTCTCGAAACTTGGCGCGTCACTCACCCAGTGACGCGGCGCCACATCACAGTAGAATGGAAACTTCTCAACTGCAACGCTGCGAACACCTAAAATCTCGCAACCCATTAAAGGTTTCACACCCACACATTTCCTTTTGCATGTCTATTATTATGCCTTAGATGTCTATTCTGAAGCAATTATTTCATTCTGAGTGACAACATATTGTACAGGAATAGATCAGCTGAAGAACATTCAAACAACAGCGTCTGCTAGACATGTAATGGAATTTGGGGTAAAACTACTGGGCGAGATAATTAGGCTTGTTTGTTTGTTTTTGGCGCGACAGCCCCCAGTGTGCCATGGCCTCCTCATTCACGAGGTTTCTAGATTACACTCAACGATGCATCACAGTGGGTGGGACTCCTCTGGACGAGTGATAAGCTCGTCGCAGAGACCTCTACTTGACAACACACAACACTCACAACAGACAGACATCCATGCCCCCGTTGGGATTCGAACCCACAATCTCAGCAGGCGAGCGGCCGCAGACCTACGCCTTAGACCGCGCGGCCACTGGGACCAGCGATCATTAGGTAAGCCATGGAAACGCTGGAGAGAATGAGGACTGAGATCTAAACGGGCATTAAGGTGTGCAGTCTGTAACAGACGGCGATTATTCTTGTGTTGTGACTCTATCCTGTTATTCTGTTACCGAGTATTCTATCACATTTTTACTCCTTTGAGGGGCTGAAGCAGTACGTACCAATGAAGATAAAGTGACAGTTTGGGGAATCCCCAGCATCAGCAACCACTGGCTCTGTATCATACATGTCGTATACAGCCTGTACCCTGACAGGATGTTTCTCCTTGTACACAGACACAATTCCCTGGGAGGAAAAAGGGACATCAGGTAAAACATATGAACTGTCTAACGACACTACATCAACTTCACTCGACTAAGATTAACCTTTTGGCGCCGGAATTATTTTTTAAATTTTAGCACACCTGTACATAAAATGTGAATAGTACAGGAACCAAATATGTTAGAATTATAAAACAAACTGCATTTTGAAGAGGAAAAAACGGAGAGTATATACTGTGTTTAAGATATTCAGTACCTATATTTGTTGAATAAATATATAAAATGCAACATTTAGAGGTTTGCGGTGCGGTACGACCACTATAGGGGTCGTTAGGCGTCAAAAGGTTAAAGAATGGCCTGACGAAAGAAGTTCTATACTAAGGTACTTTAGGCAGCATGTTGACAAGAGTAGGGATAATCACAAAAGTCTTGCAGTACGTAGATAACACATGCGCTATTCTGTGATATTACGCAACGTATAGTGGCAATTCCTTACCGATGTTTCGGGACAACTTATCGGTCCCATATTTAACGGTCAAGGATCTGGGATTGATTCTTGACTCTTGAAGATGGGACCGATAGGTAATCCTGAATCGTCGGTAAGGAATTACCACAGTACGCTGCATAATATTCCATAAGAGCGCAGCTCTCAACACCACAAATTGTTCTTTTCTGCATTTTTTATGTAACTGGTCGTGGCAAAAGTAACGAACGAAGCTCACTGTACAACACGGCATTTCTTGACAAGAGGGTGGTTTAGATCAATTTGAAACCGGAGGGTACATTAGAGTACTCAAATATCCCGAAAATGATACCATACTTAACCAGTTGAATCCAGATCACTGCACCAGAAGCTACTTTTAGAAGATCTACTAAAATATTACACTTCCATCTTTACCAAATCTCCAAGATTCTCCTGTCACCATTACGGACGCACGTAATCACTCAATATTACGCGCAGAATACAAACTGTGAAGACATTCATTATGCAGGTTTCTCCAAGCCCGCGTAAATTCATATGTCCTCGGTCCAGACACTTGTCTCAGTACTACGTTCTCAAACATCCTCAGTGTAGACATGCATGTCTTCAACCCACCTATTTTTTGTACCACTAAGCCCTCAAAAACTCTCATCTACATGCCTTCGAGCACAATTTTAATTTATTATTCGACATGAAGACAAAACCAACACAACTGCTTGTGAACATTGAAGAATATCTTAATGCATGGACATGGATTATTTAAAATTAATTATGTTTGTTGTTGTTGTTGTTGTTGTTGAGTACCATGTGAGGCAGTGATATTAATATCACGAAAATCATACGTAGATTTACCAGTAATAATTCGATTTACGTACTGTTATTTACATTGGTAGAACATAAGACATAGGGCACTGGTCCTTGGCAAACGTACTGCCGGTTAATCGGTCCAAGAATTAGGAACAGTTGAGAGATCAAGTTTAAAATCCCTATAAAGAAATTAAATTCTAGTTTTGCATTTATAGTGACAAAAGAGATTAAGACTATTTTCATTAAAGGGGCAGCGACATGTGTCTAGTGTTGTGGTAATAACATTTTATGAAATTACACTCCCGACCAAAGAGAGCTGCACGCTGTATCCTACAACACATACTAGACATGAATACAAAAACATGTCGTGGTCAAGCCATTACATCGTAAGTGGACGCTGTTCGCATTTTTTAGTGTCACAAGTCTCTTGTCTATTTATTTATTCGCCTGGCTGGCTGCTGGTTGATTGTGTTGTTGGTCTAGGCGGAAGGACGTGACGTGAAAATGTTCCCCTCACTATATTAATATTTGGTGCACCCGTGCGCGTGTCTTCCTCTGAACAACAACCCTCTCATTTGACTGCAGAGTATTAAAACATTCCAGACACCAGCGTTCACTGTTGAGGGGTGTGTAACGAGGTGATAAACGTACAGTTAAGGAGGCGAGAAACTAAACGCCTTCCTCAAGGTTTGCTTCAATTATTTCTGAAGCTTTCACACTAAACGTGGTTAGAAGTGTAGGGATTATAATTTGTGCACAGGAATTTAAAAAGAAAAGTGAGGAGAACCAATTGTAATGATATTATTATGAATTCAGAAAATAAATTCCGAGAATGCATGCTACCATTCAGATCAGAATCTTTAATATTCCCGCCCCTATTCGGAAAACTTTCCATTAAAATATATATGAAATAAAAATAGGAATAGTTTAGCCTTATGTTTTATGAGCGTGAAACCTGGTCCCAAACTCTAAGGGAGAAATACATTTATAGACTGCGAGTGTCTTGAGAACAAAACGAAAGATATATGTAATCGAGAGAAATAATGTAATACGGGACTGCTAAAAGAATACATAATCTGAAGCTTAATGTTTTGAATTATGCAAGCATGCAGCAAGTCTAACGTAACAGTGACATGACATTTTGGGCACACTCACATTCGTGCGGCATATCTGTTAAGACAAATACACTCATCTGTACATACGACATAACCACTTAGCCGTTTTTCGTGACATGTGATGTTGGGGAAAGTTTAATTACATTTTATTGAAATATTCAAATCCTGGTTAAAATCTCAATACAGTAATGGGACTATGAATATGAAATCGTACATGCATTTATGCGCGCAACTCAAGCTTAACTGGTCAAACAGTTCTACCTTTCGGGATAAAAAAAAAATCCTTCGAATCCAACCTGTACACAGAAATGAATCATTATGTAAATCCACACGTCAATCGGATCCATTCTGTCCTAAATTCTTACTGTTTTAGATACAATTGCATAAAAGAGTGCACACCCCTTAAAGCTTCCGAACTTGTTGGCCTATATTCAACGACAGTCTTCCGAACACACATGAAAATAATCGGTGTCTACCATCGTCGATAACAAACGACGCTTCCTCCCACCCTAAATTATAGGCTAACACGCATACAAATGTACATTACTTGAAACTTAATTAACAGCAGTGTTTGGTCGTTATGTTATAAAAGCCTGAACTTCGTTTATGCCGCAATAATAAAACTAAACGGAAAGCTGAAGCCGAAGTGATACACCGTGCGCACATTTCCTAACTTGTATACATAAACACATCTTGAAAGAAGGCATCACGAAGCGCTAGAATGAATGTATAATAAAATTAATTATATACGTCAGCACTACCTTTTTATTTATACATAGACTACACGTTTCGACCTATCAGTCGGTCATCTTAAGGCCTATATAGAAGACTAAGTCATGGGTGCTGTGTGCACATTGGGATCCCAATGTGCACACAGCACCAATGACAGTCTGCTATGTAGGCCTGAAGATGACCGACTGATAGTTCGAAACGTGTAGTCTATGTATAAATAAAAAGATAGTGCTGACGTATATAATTAATACTATTATACATAAACACATCTGTAACTTAGAAGCATAATGGTGGAACAGACTATATCGTTACATGGACGTAGCCTTTATGCTTCTGAGGTGTTCAGTTAGAAGGCCTAATGCATGGCTGGTACAGTACCATGAACATATTTCAATACTTTTTTAGGCGCGTTCGTAAAATTGCAAAAAGCGACTATAAGCTGCGCCACGTCCTTCCGCATGGAACAACTCGGCTCCTACAGGACGGATTTTCATGAAATTTTATACTTGAGGATTTTTCGAAGATCTGTCGTCGAGAAAATTTAAGTTTCATTAAAATCGGACAAGAATGAAAGGTACTTTACACGAAGACCAATATACATTTTCTATCATATCTCACTCATTTCTCCTTAGAATGCGAAATGTTTCAGACAAACGTTGTAGAGATAAAACATACATTTTGTGTTCAGTAACTATTTTTTTTTTTTCGAAAATCGTGCCGTTTATGAGATAATGTGGAAAAATACTGCAGAGCGGAGCAGGCCACAGATGACAATATGGTGCATGCGCATTGCAAGCTGGATACCTAAGGCTACAAATACATACACTCAGGTTGTATAATACTCACTGCTTTTGCACTGCAACAATGGTTGCACAAAAGCGCCTCAAAGTTACGTTATACGTACAGTGACTGTCTTGTTAAAGTGTAAAGAAATTAGACCTGTTTCAGTTACTGGTCCCTGCGGAATTGTGCTGTTCTTCTGACTGTGTAGATAGCACGTTTTGCCAGTCTACCGAGTTCCAAACATTCTGGTCACAAATACACTTTTAACAGTACGAGTATTTCCAGACATGACAGTCACATGTACAAAGCTGACAACAGCCCGTTTTACTGTGTTACTGGGAAGCAGGCGTGTATTTCCCTTTTAATTATTTTAAAAAAAAATTGGACTGCAGGGGACGCATCATAACAATATTACCTTTCCTGACACCTCCAGCTTCAGCAGCTCTGTGGGAACAGTGTACGCACGCACGTCCCCCCACATAAACGCACATAAATACAACCCAATCCACGCCAAAAATGAGACGTTCCACTTGAATATTGTGCACTTCCAGTCCTCATGTACTTAACATAAAAAAAGACAGTACTAGTAACATGTCACGAAATGTCAAAATAATTATATCAAACGATTCTTTACTCTTCAAAAAATGTATGAGGTCAATTAGGTTTCCAGGAAATATACCAAGGAACGTCTGTTTGAATGGAAAGTGCATGGAGTTTCAAACCTAAAGATCTATTAATTCATAGTGTTCTGAGCACAATAAACCGCTGGTTCTGAGTTCGTACTTTACCACACCATACGATTCAGTGACGGGGAATTTATGTTTCTGTTGTGTTGTAGGGGATGAATTATGCACGGTAACTATACTGCCTGGAAATCAGTCAGGATAAACGGCACCTGGTTAGATTATGTTCTACAAAAATGGCTACTTTTCATAGCTTTCGTCAGCGTTGAAAGAAATTAGCTAGTTGTTCCGACGAGTTACCACTCTCTCGTGGGGTTGTAATACGATGATTGCATCTGCAGTTCATATTGCAACACTTGCATATATGCATTATTGGTGCAAGTGTAATTTCTAAATAAATACCATCCTAATTTAGTTGAATTATTAATCCCAAAATTAATTTCTAATATATAACATTTTAATAAAAAGTGGTGGTACAATATTTGCCATTTATATGCAACTTTCACACACTCAATTATCACTCTCAAATGTAAGAAACCCGGAACACTTGTCCGTTACAGGCCTAATACTTTTTTGCAGAATACGTTAGGGGCCTGGAGATGGCCAGCTAATCGGTTGATACATCGCGGTCACTTAATACATGCTGATTCATAACATACGAAATGACCGAAATATTTTGGCCGTGTACAACAAAATAACAATAATAAAAAAAGACATGCACCTATTGACAAGTCCTTACTCTATTTTTGTTTCGTATGGTTGCAGGTGAGAATATTTGAACCTAGGAGGGACGAGGTAACGGGGGAATGGAGGAGATTGCATAACGAGGAGCTGAATGATTTGTACTCCTCACCCAATATTGTGCGGGTGATAAAATCGAGAAGAATGAGATGGGCTGG
>Ga0123355_10018448_pt1 | contig 11066 bp, 6 predicted proteins | sample TergutEmb28metaG_3_FD_89872 | JGI IMG/M metagenome (GOLD analysis project Ga0123355, IMG submission 89872) | Embiratermes neotenicus P1 segment gut microbial communities from Petit-Saut dam, French Guiana - Emb289 P1 | ecosystem: Host-associated > Arthropoda: Insects > Digestive system > Gut ...
AAAGGGTTAATTAATTTTTTAATTGAACAGTTTCAGTGATATACAGTGACTATTATATTTAAGAAATAAATACATTGGTAAATTACAACATTTATTTTCTTGAAAACAACATTGAATGGCATTAACGTTAAGCCCACATGAAGTTGACATCCACAGGACCGTGCATCGTGATATATTCTTATAATAAAAGCCAATGAGATGCACTATTTCTCATATTTATTTTGATAAAGAACTCCATACGTTTCGGACAGATCTACTGTCCATTGTCAGGACTCTTGACAATGCATACACAGCAATAGGTATTTGTCATGCTAGTTATGTTGACTGCTAGTGAGCAGACAGCCAACATAATTAGCATGACAAATACCTATTGCTGTGTATGCAGTGTCGAGACTGCTGATGATGGACAGTAGATCTGTCCAAAACGTGTAGAGTTTTTTATCAAAATAAATTTGAGAAATAATGCATCTCGTTGGCTTCTATTATAAGAACCCACATGAATCGTTGATGGTAGTGCAACATAGATTTGTGTAATTTCAGTTGCTGCCCATTAGCCCCCCACCCCAGTAAGCTATGTCACTCCCCTGGACAGAAGGTGTTACTAACAGTAACATAAGAGAGAACAGTTATTCTGAATAAGGCAGTAACAAAAATTAAAAAATATAACACAACAAATTCATGTAGTGTCCAGAAAGGAAGTTCCTGCCACATGAAACCAATCAGACCCATGCTCCGTTACTGTAACTAGAGAATCATTTCAGTATTCAGGCCACATGGTGGTGTCCTACAAGCTGACAGTTCACGGGTTTGATTTCTGATGGTGTCATTGGAATTTTTTATTGGCAAAATCCTTCCGGCCACACTATGTCCCTGGGGTTGACTCAGCCTCTAACACAGATGAGTACCAGGAATATTTCCTTGGGGGTAAAGGCGGCCAGTGCATAGGGCTGACAATCTTACCACATTCATGTGCTGACTATCTTGAAATCTGGGAGCCCTCAAGGGCCTGTACAGGGATTGCTTTACTTTTACCATTTCAGTATTCACTTGAACAACAGACAATTTTATCAAATTTATTATCAAATTTTACAAAAATGTTATGTGAAACATTTGTCAGTCTCATATATGTTTGATTAAATATTTTTAATCATGTTTTTTGACAAATATGGTGTAAAGTTAGCCCAACCAGGAAGGAAGCATGGCAGGGACGTGTGCGATTTCAACAACATCGAGACCTGAACTGTCGTCAAGTTCCCCCCCCCTTGCAAGGCAAGGGACCAAAGGAAATTCATGCCGTTCTGATAGAAACATTAGCTTGTTTCCTTCCTGGTCGGGCTAAGGACTTATCAGCACCCCTATATTACTTTAAGAATTGTGCACAAAACCAGTCAGCAGTATTTTTCTAGTTTGAGAACATGTGCATTAAATATCTAAATTATGACTCAGTTTATCATTAAAAAACTACAAATAAACCAGTTACTGGAACACATCATCATCATCATCATCGACATATACCACATTTAACAAAACATTCTACTACAAGCCCCACTGAAAACACTCATTACTTGTTCACCTGTTCACTGTTATTGCCCAACCATTTCGTCACCACCCTGTGCAGTACAGGCATATTTAGAGTCCAGTTGAAATGTGATGGCACATGGTGATGCACAGGAGGGGGAAGTGAAGGGGAAAATGACGAATGGGGTGGGTAGCCAGTATCCGTCACACTACCTTCGAACATGGTTTATCCAGCATTACTACCATCACATTTCAAACGCGGTCTTATTACTTTAAGTAAAAAGTGAACTTCTGCTTGAAAATGTCCCATCATGATGACACACAGGGTGGAAGTAAAGTAACCATTCTTAACCCCAGCACTGGATCAAGGTGAGTGAGTTCATGCCATGGCTACCTTACCTCCAAGGAAAGGTTACCCTAATAACGATAGATTCAGAGCCAGTCTACATGTAGTGGTACACAGCAGCATTTCCTGCCTCATCACGTGCATCAAAACCACAGCTACCCCAGTTTACCTCAGGCAGCTCACTGTAAACTTCTCTCAGCATGCATGACATAAAAGAGAAAGTGGCAGAACCCTAAATGAAGGAATCTGTGGCTCTGGCATTAAACTGAGGAAAATCTTAAATGGACAGAATTTTAAACCTGAGGTTAGTAAATTGGGAGGGTCATTGAAACTGAAGCTTCATGCAATGGTACAGCACTAACCTTGTTGGGGCATGCAGAACCTAAACTAACCCAACCTTGTTGGGGCATGCAGAACCTAACATAACCTAACCTTGTGAGGCATGCAGAACCCTCCACCTCCCCAATGTTCCTGCCAAGTATCTGTTTTGGAATTCACTTTGCTGTGGTCCTATTCTAATTCTGTTCCCATATTTTGGCTTCTGAAGTACTTTTTGGAGCACCACTCCTGGGTAGAGGCCCTGCTTAGTACCACACCTTGTGTTTCATTGTTATTAATTATAATTTGTTTTGTGTTCTCACTAGTCAAATGTCACAGGTTTGTTTCTTTGCTTCTGAATTTTGAGGTCTGTAAAAATGTTTTGAGACAATTATTTCCCACTAAGGGGTATGGAAAGTGACAGCACGATGCATGCAATGTTTTTAATTTTACGCATTTTGTTATCACTGTGTTTTTTGTAGTTGCTGACTTTTACATTTGTTTAGGTTCACTTTAAAGTAATACTGTTTCATGTACTGATCTCTAGAATGTGTGGGGTCATGACCCACACAACTTTTGTTGTTTCATCTTGTCTTTACTGGTATACTACGTATGTACTGGCCTCCACTTCCCCTCCTACATCACTCTCACAGGCCTGCTTGCTGTTATGTGGAAGTAGGCCATGTCAGGTGGCAGAAAATGTAGGGAGAGAAAAAAAAAGGTGGGGGTCAGGTGCAAGAAGAATGGTAGCAAAGATGATAGCCAAATACTGGAAATCAGGAGGAATAGAAAAATAAAAACAGGAAATCCGTACCTCTAAACATCAGTATAAGGATAAGTTAATCCTTTAGATAAAAACAGGAAATCCGTACCTCTAAACATCAGTATAAGGATAAGTTAATCCTTTAGATACTAGGGAAGGAAACTTGAAGAAATCTGCTGGTCGTTGACCAACAACTGTACTTCACCCAAAGTCAAATGCACTAGTCCAGAGTGTAGATGCATTAGCGCATCTAGACAACCTTTGGAGACTAGGTGAAGTGTAATTACCTGTTGAGGACCAGCTCAACACAGACTCTGAACCCCTATGGAGGCTGCTGCTAGTTCTCATAGTCACAAAATATTACTTTTGTCAAAGATTCAAATAGCTGAATGGTCTAAACAACAATCTGCACTGGCCCTGACCAATCACAAACATGACATTGTTAGCATGGACACACAGCATCTGATCCAAGTGTTACACTATCCTTATGAGTTAATCTAATAGTGTATAAACCTCCACATACTTGCCTACTCGTCCATCAGGATGAAAGGTGTGAAACAATGAACTGCTCAATTTGTAATTATATTCATTCAAAAAATTCTTAATCTTCGGATAGAGACTATCATAAATTACAATATGCGATACATTAACATTAGTAGAATAATGCTGAAGAAGCCACTTTTCAGGGTCTGTGTAAAATATGTCAGCCTCATCTTGATAATGCAGATTGCCTGTAAAATCAGGCTCACATGTAAGAAACCTAACTTGTATTCTTTTGTGCAGGTGACTATAGAGTGGAGTAGAATGGCATGGCATGAGAAATAACACACTAGTGTGCCTGGTATTCCCATCTGCTAGCACCTTCATCACGTCCAATGTTCCTCGTTGATGTACCAATCCAAAATACACCAGTAATGCACCATTTGCAACTACCATACCCACAGCCACAATCCACACCATCAATCTGTGCACCTTACGACTCCAGCATGAAAGCCAACTGCTTTCTATATACACAAACATTGGAAAGAGTGGCAGTACAAATCGTACTTCTTTGTGGCGCACAAGGCTCAAAACTGCTACAGTCCATACAATAGCAAACAGCAGGACCTTTTCGATGTTAATGCGGTCATATGTTAGTGCCTTGAACGAACCAAGAAGAAATGGCACCAGATGAACTCCCAGGACCACTGGAATTCCTACGTTTATGTACCAGTGTAATGGATGTGTGCCGTAAAAGACGCCGATATCGTTCATAATGTTAGCTTGTAAGAAACCCCAGGGAGTGAAAGTTATCTTTCCATAAAGATATGTATCCAACATAGTGGCAGCAGCAGCCACTACTAATCCAACAAGTATATAGTTCTTTACAACTACTGTCATTCTGTGATATGATAACACACAATGATAAACACACAACGGAAGCCAAATTACAACTGCTGTGGGTCTTACTATGCAAGCAATAGCAACAAACCACAAGAAAGAAAATGAAGTCTTATGTATTTTACTTTGATTCCATGGGAATAAATACAGAGCAACTGTATTAAGTGTGGTTTCAAAAGCATTAATTAGAGTCCTTGATCCACAGTACAGCCAAAACCAATTGGTGGTTAAAGCAAACATTGCCCATAAACCCTGTCCACTGTTATGATTTCGATACCATCTCAAGAAACAGTAGTCTCCCACAGCCGATGTTACAGCCTGCAGTATCCGCGGTCCATACATCACAGCATTAAGAGAATCTAAGTCAAAATACTTGAGTACACTAAAAACTGTAGCCAGAAATGCAGGATAAATATAACTTCTAATACCTCTGGTCCACTCCCAAGTTAGGTGTCCATAGCCAAATACCATCTTGTGGGCGACTTCTACCGTCTGCCAATACTCGTCTGGCACAAACCACGTCTGAACGATATATACCATACTCAGGCGTACAGACATGAAAAATAATAATACCAACCAAGGATTCATGTCTCACTTGACTGTTTCAAAGAAATAGCTATAAAGTTCCATATATTTTACAAATCCTTAATGCTAATGGTATTATGACCATGTTTGTTTGGAAGACATTTCTGCAGAAATACTTCTCTACATTTAAAGAACAAATTGTGATCTTCAGTAAGGTTTAAAACTGTGACTTACATTACTACATCAGAGTTGGTCTATGACAGTTCATAACTATACAGAACATTTTATCACCACTGGATTCATTGCTTCTCAATATCTGTACCAGTAGAAACATACACTTGCTGTGGCATCATTTCACACTTCACACTGACAGTTCTCTTCCTTGTAATCTCCAACCTAAAAAAAATTTTTGTTGGCATTAATGTGAAGCAATTTTCACATAATCCATAACTGTTTCCGTGTCATATATAAATACAATGACTTCTATATTTCAGATGTGACACAAAGGAAGAATGTAAAGAAAGTGGTTCATAATGATGGACAGGTGTGAAGTATTAGAAGGGGAATTCCGGGAAAAGGAAAACTCCACAAAAAAAGGAGGAGGAGGAGGAAGAAGATGAGGAGGAGGAGGAGGAAGAAGAAGAAGAAAATATATAATCTAATATGGAGTGGCAGTGGACATCTCACTTTCACTACACATAAGTCCATTAGGTGCAGCAAGACATTATTCCAACACGTTGCTTCACAGTATTGACTTCTAACAACAAATGAGACTCCTACTGTAATATGAAAGGCTCCATATTTCAGTTTTCCAATCATGAGAAAATCCTTACATGAAACCAGCTCTTCTCTTGCTCATGTCACAGTAGCACCATTAGCATCAATCCCTGATGACACAGACAGCAACAGCTTCTGAAACAAATGAAATCCAGTTTATCCCAATACAGCTGAGTGGTTAAATAACATCACTGCCCAATATGAAAGTATATCCGAAAGTTCCTGAACTCATCAATAGCGGGCCTAGAACAGCAAGTAGTACAGCTTTCTGCCACTAGATGCCATATTATCTGTTTCTGGAGTTAGTCTACTGAGTTCTGCAGCAATAACCATCTGCATTACTTCTCATTGGGTGTTGACTGTTGTGAGTGTTATGTGCGATCTGTCAGATTCTATTGACTGACTGGATAGAACAATGCATTTGCTTGAAACACAGGGAAACTGCATCAGAAACATATGAAATATATAAAACAGTTTTGGGTGACAGTACCATGGGGAGAATGCAGACTTTTGTGTGGTTTTCTCACTTCAGATGTGGGGAAACTGGTTTAAAATTGTAAGCACATCAGAAACTGTTGGATGATGTCAGAAATGATGGAAACTTCCTCTTGAGTACCAAAACAGGAAATTAAACCTGCATATCCTGTTATGATACAGAAAACAACAGAAGCCCCCCCCCCCCTACACATCTGAATAAATAAAGGCATGCTGTCAGGCTGAATGCCAAGAGAATGTTGATTATCTGTTTTAATTGTTACAGGACCGGTGATCATGCATCTCTTCCACAAGGCCAAACAGTTAACCAGCACTTCTGCAGAGAGATTCTGCAACATCTAAGGGGGCAAGTCTGGTGATTTACCATGACACTGCATCAGAGCACAATGCTTTGTCAGTGCTGCAATCTGTGGCTGCTAAAAACATGGCTGTAATCTCCTAACCTCCTTACCTGATTTTGTCCCTTGATTTCTTGTTTCCAAGATGATATCACAGAGAAGATATCCCAGAAATTCAGGAGCAACTGTTGACAGATCTACATTTGATTCCAAAACATCAGTTCCAGTGGTGCTTCCACAAGTAGCAGAAATACTTGATAACTTTGAAGGGGGCAACAATGATAAGTAAAAAAGATAACTATATGTTTTTTGTTATTAACGCAGTCTAGGAACTTTCAGATATGCCCTCATATAGTAACAATGTAAAACAAATGAAAGTAAGCTGTACAATATCCAAATTCTAAATCTCGCAATTATGTTTCCTTCTGTAGCCTGATATCACATGTCTTACCTCACAAAGGTGTTATAAATGGACTTATTTGTGTGAGGATCAGCAAGGAAACAAGTTCATGTAGCACATGATTTTGTAACTAAGAAACCTTGGAATATCCCATATACAGCTCTGATCTGGTACCAAGCAATCATCATCTGTTTCCAATGCAAAAATAGATCTTGCCAGCCATGGATTGAAAGAGATGATCAAGAAGAGGAAAAAGTTGGTACATAATAACTGATAATACAGGGCACAAATTTCCAACAACAGGGAACAGAAAAGCTCATCCCATATGACAGATGCCTCAAATGTGGTATGATCTATGTGCAAAAGTGATAGAACAGCTGTACAATTAAACACGAACCCACTAACACATACTACACTGACCAACCTCTCCCAGCTCTTTAATGGTCTACATTACTCTTAGCATGTGTCTTGTTAAAGTGGGCTGGGTAGCTCAGTCGGTATAGCGACTGACTAGGGACTGGACGGTCCGGGATCGAATCCAGGTGGGAACAAGATTTTCCGCCCATCCAGACTGGCCCTGGGGCCCACCCAGCCTCCTGTAAAATGGGCACCGGGTCTTTCCTTGGGGCAAAGTGCGGCCGGGGCGTGCTGCTGACCACTCACCCCCTTCTAGTCCCGTGGTCATGGAAGGGTAGAGCTATACCTCTATCCACCCTCTGGGTCACACCGGGCCTGTAACAGGATCACTTTACCTTTACCTTTATGTGTCTTGTTAAATCTTTTAAAACCTCATACATTTTAGGTATATATGCCATCTTGATATTTAACCCTTTAAACACTGACTTAAATCCCATCTGCCATCTGCTGGCATTAACAGAAGCTCACCATATTCTCCACATTAGCAGAATAAGGGTTAACCTAATCTGCTTTCTTTAAAAATATTTTATACAAAGAGCAACATACAGTGTTGTCACTGCTGCATTACAATTTCACACAAAAATTAATAATATATGGAGATGTATAAATTATATTTGTAAAATAATTTAGATTGTATATAATTCTTTTTTATTTTACATACTGTTACTATCTACTGATGAGACAGGGAGTTTGCATTCTTAAAAGGGGTTACTTTTATATAAAAGTATCATGTCAACAATATTAGCAAGATCACAGAGTACTACACATTAATTCAACTCAGTGAAGTATATACTACAAACCAACATTAAAGTACTATGACACAGGATTACATCTGAAACAACTACAGGTGCCTTGCCGGGACTTTTACTTCTACTACAGCCTACTCACACAGCCATGATAAACATATTTGTTAATGCTTGAACAATGACAGAAGATATACAAGTGTAAAGACACAGGCCAATTGATAATACACACTCATAAAAATACAAAATTAACATAATGCACCTCATTATTACAACAACACAAAGTCCACATACCAGCAATAACAGGTACAAAAAATGCATGTACAACTCTAACCTGTACTAATGTCTAAGAGTACTGTGTAGTTTATTTTTTGTTAACACTGAGTGTTTCATATGTTATTCAGGCTTAATGAATGCAATGTTTATAAACACAAATGTAATCATAACATGCCAGCACTGCTTTCATATGCCATTGTAAATAGTTCTTGCCACATCATAAAATGGTCACAGATGACCAAGTCACTCTTGCCATATTCATGAAGAAAACAAAAGTGTAATCTACTAAGGTGTCTATTAGCCATGCTTACAGTCAGTGTTAGTGTGTGTGTGTGTGCACGTGCACACATAAGGTTAGGATTAGGTTTCTGCATGTTTCTTGGCAAATTTTGTGTCAGTTAATGTTAAACCTATGTGCACATTGTACTTCTAAGATGGTTTCCATTACATGAGAAGCAACTAGCCAGACATAAATTAATATATATAATATGACTGTGTGACCACATTCATTCTTAAATATTGCTTCTAGGACACAAAGTATGGTTCCAGGGGTTCATGAGTCAACAGTCTGAAGCAGTTCAATAGTACTATGGAAATGTACAACACTATTACACATCAATACCATTATTTGCAGAATCCAAACTTCTTCACACATACATTAAAATGAGATCATACATTTATTTAAGATCACAACATACGGGTCAATGTAAAAACTATCTCCCAATTTTCACCCTGCACTTTGCTACATGCAGCAATGGACAAAAACATTTTGAGTAGCCCAAATATAAAGCTGGAAATGCACACAAATTTTAAAAGATTAATCAGGAGGTTAACAATATGAATAAGGCTATATAAAATAAAATACAGTTGTACTACATACTTTTTATGTAATTTTTAATTATAATATTTAATATAACTTGCAGATACCTGTGCAGTGGAAATATGAATGTCTGTAAATATCATTTGGCTAGGTTAGATTGTAACAAAATATATAAAGAACTATTTTGTTAAGTCTAGTCACCATAATATAAACCAAAATTTCGAATTATCCGTTTTTGTACTTCCGCACTCTTAATAATTACAACTTTGTTTAATACGGAAAATTTCATTGCACATTACAACCTGCTATCCAGCAACAATTTGTAAATGTTCATGTAGCATCCACACCACTGCTGCACATAAAGCCTTACATTTTCCAAACCGTAATCATTGCGAGAACACGCACTAACCTGTGGTACGCACAATTACCACGTACGATATTTCTAAAATAATCCACTTTCTGCACAATTAAGCCTGCTATGAAACTGGTATTCCTTGAACATCCTTCCTCTTTTACCTGTATATGATTAAAAAAAAAAAGTTTCTGCTATGGAATTCCTAACCATTTCCCCCTCTATGCTTCGTCCATTTTCGCAAAATACCTAATGAATTTCTATATGAAATAAACAAACAGACCTAACAGCAATCTTCCACTTACCTAACCTCTTACTCTTAACCTGTTCTAAATTCGGACTTCACTTACGATTATTCCGTTGATGTATTACATGCTGTTGTAATAAAGGAAATCGAGGCTTCCTCACGGTGCTCCAGACATTTTCAGTACACACCCTTCTATCAAACTCGGATTGGATTTGGGCAGAGCAGGGAAGCTATCTCTTACGCAATTCACGTGTTTACACTTTCTGTGCCATGGATCAGTTCTGTGCTGCGTTTTACACGTAAGCTCACAGGAAGAGGACATAAGTTTAGATCTCGTCCTAAGTTTGAAACAGGAAAATCGGTTTTGCAACTAAAAGAAATGTGTCTCTGTCCTTAAAATGAATACTGCTGCTGAAGAAAAGTGATATTCAGAATTAAACGTAACATACTTGTATAACAAAGTGTGGGTCTGATTTAAACTTCGCGGTAAAGCGCCAAGCAGCCAACGAGAAATAATATTGTTTATGAGACTAGTGATTCTGATACCAGTGATGACAATGAGTATATTTTCCAGGGAAGTGACTCCGTTTATATTGGAATATGGACCCATAACTAAACAATAATCGACATGGCGTCATGCCAGAAGACTTAAATCTTCTCACGTTGTTTTTATTCAGATCCCTGTCGTCTAGACTACAATATTTTTGTAATTTTCCCTGAAGGCGAAACGATACGACCCTCCGCAATATTGGTTACCACTCGCGACATTCCGTCGTATCACGATCCGCGAACCATGATGTAGATTATAACACTCCTTTGTCGTCGTTACAAAGTCGCGTAGGACTGCTAAAACTTACATGATCGTAAGAAATGTATTAGTTTCAGTACCAATTTGGAATTTGGGTTCCTGGCGTAGAATTGCTCTCGTAAGATAACTAGCACGCTTATTAAATCACCTTTCAACGCTTGCAACAAGCGACAGACTATCTCAGAATCAGTTATACTAACCGATAACATTTCTCGGAATCTGGTGTGACTGCTATGCCATTCGTAACGACCCACGACCGTATTAATTTCTTAAAACGGTAACAGCAGAGCCTTTGTACATACGAACTGGAAAGTGGGTACGACCCTAACCCAATGAAAATAATTTTCTGCCTGGACGTTATGCAGTGTAGCTTCGTAGATAAGCATGAACTTGATGGATGAACGTACTACCCTCAATTCTCAGTGTAGATTTCCTGCGCTGAAAATGACAGCAGGGCGTAACTTCCAAGCGTTTATTACTATATACCTAAATGCGCGGCGTTACAACGAAACACTACATCGTTGCTTTACTCTTGATGGGCAA
>Ga0123355_10018450_pt1 | contig 11066 bp, 8 predicted proteins | sample TergutEmb28metaG_3_FD_89872 | JGI IMG/M metagenome (GOLD analysis project Ga0123355, IMG submission 89872) | Embiratermes neotenicus P1 segment gut microbial communities from Petit-Saut dam, French Guiana - Emb289 P1 | ecosystem: Host-associated > Arthropoda: Insects > Digestive system > Gut ...
CTACTCCAGTAGTTAATATGACTCAATAATCAGAAAATTCAAAGGCAACAGTGTATTTGGAAGACCTATGGAAAAATGAGAGATATTACTGAAACTGATTCTACAGAAATGTTTCAAAGATGTGGACTGAATTTATCTGGTTCAGGATGGGAGCCACAGGCAAAGCTTACCAGAACATGATAATGAACCAATTTAGATCCTCAAAGGCCAGCAACTTACCCATGGCAGAGTTGGTTACCTAAATAAATTATTGCTCAAACAGTACACCCCATTTCAATGTAACGCAGGTTTGATTATATCACACCCAGTGAAAATAAATCTGCTACATTTGATTCAACCTGTATCTGACTAGAATGAGTTTCCAAAAGTCAGATGCTGTATCACAAATCGGCAATTACCTGGATTGTTGGAACATGTATGAAGGTGTGTCTGTAACACAGCAGTAGCCTGACCATTTGTGCTACGCCAGTTGTTCCTCTGGGCACACTGTGGGTTTGTACGTGGAGCTCGTGATCCTGGTGAGAACTTGTGAACCAGTGGAGGTGTGGGCGTTGAAGGTGAAGGAGATGCATCCACTCCACCCGCCCTTTCCAATGTTCCACCACCACCATTTTCCTCTGAAGATGAACTGCAAGAATGACGCCGACGAGTATGGCGATGTCCATTCAGGGCTGCCATCTGTTGTTGCAATTCCATGTGATATACTGGATTGGTAAAAGCCAGTGGGGCTGATGCTATTACACTGATATTATTGTTGTTATTTACAGCATTGTTCACTTGTGCAGAATTATTATTGTTGTTGTTTGCAATGGTAAGATCGACAGGACTCGAGCTCTGACTGTAGGCAAAACTTTGATATCCGGACGAAGCGACATTGGAGAGTTGCGAAATTGATATCTGACTGCCCTTATTGGTATTGTGTTCTGACAGAGCCTCATCATCTGCATACCGCAATAAATCAGACAGCTCATCCAAGTTCCCATTCCCATTTACAGATGCAATGTTTCCATTTAGACCATTAGCGATGGAAGAAGACCGTCCACTCCGTTGCTGCAGGCTGCCAGGTGGGAGGCAATGAATGCCACACTGGTGTGGAGCCGGGCTGGGGCTGCGATAGGCTGGAGGTGGATCACAGTATTCATCGCCATGACTGGCTGATGTCATCGTCAGTTTGGGCAGGAATGCATTACGAGGCAGCGTTGATGCTCGGGGTACAACTGGTGAACGCGAGATGTGGCCTGAGCTTGTGCCGATCATGGAGCCACTCATCTCACTTGTAGGATGATGGTGGTGGTGGTGATGATGATTAAGATGATTATGGTTATACTGGTGCTGCTGTTGTCCGTTGTAAAACTGACCCGGAACATTGCCATTGCAGACTGTGGGGTCATTAAACCTGCAAAACAAGTTAAGCTGCATTCATATCCTTTCCTTTAAAAGGTACTGCAGTCAACTAACGAGAGTACAATGTTCAACTTCTAACAGTCAAGCATCACAGTACAGCATCTACTGATGTGCAGTGCATTCATAATCTGGTATTATGAATGCACATTCTGCTGAAAGTAAAATGCTGAATAAAATAATCTGCATTACATTAAGCATACTAATTAGTGCTAACAACTTAAATTTTGAAAAATGTTTCACCCTTGTATATACTTAATGAGGCTTTTTCCAAAACACATTTCTGCCTTTCAATAATTATGGATTAAATGAAACCTAAATTAATTACTAATGAACTTCAGTAGTGTGTCAATACTAAATTTTGAAACAACCATTCCTTCCAGAATAAAGCCAATCAAAACCAGATCAAATATCGTGTGCAATTCAGCGCTGTGCTGTGGATATTTGAGTTATGAAGACTCATGTCCACATCAGATACCCCAAACTTCAATCTTCCATGCCATCACTACAACCCATCATTTATTACATATATATAACAACCATAAATTTTCAATATTTGTGTATATTACAATTAATACCTGAAAATGTTCCTCTGCAGGGCCTGCAGTACAGGTTCCGAATTCCTGTTGCCTGAATCACACTGTGCCGGTGACGGTACAGTGCCAGGCAATGGGGGTGAACTGTGCTGACGGATCAATCCTGCTGGCTGACTCTGCGCCAGTCTCACTCTGTCAAGGGCCCGTGTGAGCCGCTGGAATTCTCCACTATGGCCAGGTCCAAGTTTGCCCACACATTCATACAGCAGAGAAGCCAAGAGACTCAACTGCTTACCTAGATCAATGTAGCCATCAAATTCTAGGCAGTGTGGAGATGGGAAGTCACGCTGTACACGTGTCTACAAACACAAACACAACCTGAACTGTACTGTTTATCACTACAGAGGTGTACTGGTTATTTTTGTCACCAGATAAGTCCAACAGCTGATTACAATCCAGCACTACTTGTGTGCAGGCTTCAAACCATTAACCTTTTGGCGCCAGAATTATTTTTTTAAATTTTAGCACATCCTGTATATAAAACGTGAATAAAACAGGAACAAAATATGTTAGAATTATGAAACAAACTGCATTTTGAAGAGAAAAAAACGGAGCGTATATACCATGTTTAAAATATTCAGTACCTGTATTTGTTGAATATATAAAATGCAACGTTTAGAGGTTAGCGGTGCGGTACGACCATTATAGGGGTCATCAGGCATCAAAGGGTTAAGGTGGATGGGTATCTTATTACACACTAGTATAGTGTTTTATGTTGTTTGTATGGAAATTACACAGTAAAAAACCACGATTAAACTAAAAACTGTGTACAATTTCTCAGTTTGTCACTGAATTAAAGACAGGTTACTCTCAATCCTTGGAAATATACCTTGTGGTCACAATTTTCACAGACACAAATTTTGCTGACACGTGTAACCGAATATGTACATCTAGTAGAAATACTCTTTGTTTAACAGACATAAAAGATATGACAATAAAAAAATCTTTTGAATGCATTACATCACAAAAACTACACTTTATTACCACTATTCAAATGTCTGTCTGTTCAGCTAATAATTCAGTCTTGAAATACAGCTGCAGAGGGGTGATAAAATTACCACACTTGCCTCTGATAAAAAAATGTGCTCTTATTTTATTTCTCTGGTACTTAACAAATGTAGTTTATTATTTCTATGCTATTTATAATAAACTTAATAACAAATGTAGGCTTCTCTTAAATAACATTTAAGAATATATCACCTAGTCAGCGTGCTTACATTATCAACACAATTATTAAAGCAACAGTACGAAAGTAAGCTGTATTGAATAAAATAATTCTCCACATGCTCAATTAAGCCCTTGTCTTATGTTGAAAACTTTTCATTTGTTGGGGTCAGGTTAGGTGAGCTCCTCTTGGGTGGGGACAAACTGATAAACATCAACTTTCGCCATTGCACCGTACATGTTCACTTCAATACATGGTATAGGGCGTTCAGAAACCGATGGCACGCGGTGACGCACGGGAGGGGAAGTGAAGGGGAAAGTTGCGAATGGAGTGGGTAGCCAGTAGTCTTGCACTGTACGTCAGAACACGGTCTATACAATCGCTGTCTGCTGATCCGCACACCTCGGCTGCCAGCGGTCGACTGAACTGACCCCCCCGCCAATTTAAATGGACTCGTCCGTTTCGCTGAAAGACCAAATCTGGTTTCTGTGCGTGTGTCATCACGTTTCAAACGTGCTATACTTAGTAACTTACTGCACCAGCAAGCAGACATATCCACGATTTCATATACAATTTTAAAGACTGCTCTAGTGGAAAGAGGGATGAACATCATAAGTATACTTTAAAGTCCCCTTTGTGCAGGGGAATCCATTGCAAATATTTATGCATTAAGCAGTACTCAACTTTCTGATATTTTTCCAGGATTGTTCTGTAATTCACAAATTTCTGTAACTACAGTACAGAAAAATAGTGTTTAAGGGATTTATCATAAGTGCTATCTACCCCACTGACTACCCATCACTGCATTATCACAGGACATGCACACATAAACATACATGCAATCTCTCATTCCACTGAAGTCAAGCCTAGAAAAGTGCACTACTCACAGAGATGTGTTGCAAGAAGCTCTTCATCGATGGAGCTTCTCGTTCCAGGAAGTCATTCATGAATTCCATAAAGTTCTCCTTTCCTTGAAAGCGTGTGAAGTTGGCCAATGTCTGCAATGTCTTGGCCACAAGAGTGAGATTACGTGCAGCCTTCTCATTCGGATATTCTGTAACATTATGATTAGCACAATGTAGTTCAAATTAAATAATATAGAAGAGTAGCATAAACTAACACAGTTTCCAAACCTGTGGGACTGTGAAGGTCAGTTACTGACAGCAGGCCAGTGCTATACCTCTAAACAGATTAGCCCCATGTGGGAGCAACAACTGTGTTCCCATAGCCCGCATAGTACGTGCACCAAGTACGTATTACAAGAAGGTAATTCTGTGGTGTAAGTTCATTAGGCTGGTGACCACCATGAGAAAGGTATGTTAACTGAAAGGTGTAAGTGAACAATAATGCTCTTACATCAATGACTTAGGTAGATTAAATGCTTAAGTATAGCACACATAGCAACAATTCTATTTTAAAATGCTTGCAAAATACATGACAGCATTCCCTGGATAGATTATTTGCTACACAAATGGAATCCCAGACACCCATAACAAGTGCCAGAAAAGTAAGTGTTGGAACTGTGGGCTAAGCATGACATTAAATAAATGATTTTCAAAACCACAAAACTTTTGCAAGTTACATGAGTAATATGGCCCACAGGTAGAAATGCCTACATATATATAGGAAATGATACTGTGGCAGCACAGACATCAATGCAAGACTACCAAAAATAAATTTCACTTAAAATTACATATTATGGCCATTCCCAAACAATCTTGCATCAAAATAGGTAATAAAGCTTAAACATACGGATAGCAGGTGGCAGAACACACAACCTCCGCACTACGCATACTGTGCAAAAAACACAATGGGATTCTATGAACAATGCAAAATGGTAACTACACGTGTGTCCCAGCCGATCATCATTTACCATGTGTGATGTTGAAGAGGCTAGGTGACAGAATGGCTGGACACAGAAAGCGCAAGAAGATAGATGCTGAGATTAGATTATCGCTGATGTCTTCGCGTCTCATGTCTGCAAGACGCTCTCGGAAAATGTGGAAACATTCACGCAACTCCCTGCAATACACAAAACACAATGACATCATTACAGCCAGCTTCGTCAAGCTGCAAATGCAGCAAGCCATTAAAATCGGCCACAAATAATGTGTCTCCATCCTCAAGATACAACTTTGAGTAATTTCTCATTCCTTTCCATTTTACATTGGGATGCTGCACTACAAGCTGGAAGGTCTCTGGTTCAATTCCCAATGGAGTCATAAGGATATTTCACTGACTTAACCCTGGTGGCTGCACTATTGCCCTGGGGTTAGCTAAGTTTTTAACAGAAATGAGTACCATGAATATCTCTGTGGGGTAAAGGCAGCTGGTGCGTAGGCCCAGTAACCTTACCATGGGCCAAATGTCCTGAAATTCCAGGAGTCTCAATCTCCAGAAGCCTAAAGACCTGTCCAAGCCTGTATAGATGTAGCTTTACCTTATCTCCATATTGCATACATCTTGCAGTTAACATCTTTGGAAATGTACAGCTAAATGTGGTTACTGTTTATACTTGGTAGACTCAACTGTAAAGAAAATTTTCAAAATGGCGACAATGAGGTGAAAATGCGTCATACAGGCAATCACTTTGATGTTCTGCACACATACTGCCACACTTCTTTTAATGAAAATTTAATACCAGAAACATGTCACTGGAGGTGAAATACATGAATACCGTCAAGTGGAAAGGTACAGTGAATACATTCTGATTTAAATATCCACACAAATTACCTTTAACCAAACACAAAACCTTATCAAACATGTGCTTGTATTACACTGGTAATGCCCAATTTCACATCTGATATAGATGTTCTATATTGATTGCAGTTTTGTTCTTCAATCGACGAGCTGGGGAAGGGGGCAGTTATCATGCACACTAGAATTTCAGTTGGAATTCATCCTCTGCTTCACAAGTAACAGTCCTGCATTGCGGCCCACTACGGAAAGTTGGCTTGAACACCAACAGGTCTGACTTGTGTCTGGAAATGCCTGGTTCAAACCCCAAGCCATGATAGACCATCCTGACAGGGGTCTTTTTGTGATTTTACCCAGTCTCTCCAGGCAAATTTGAGGATCAGATCTTAAATTTGGCCATGATCACTTACACACAACCTTACAAATTCACTGTACATCCTATCATTACGATCCACAACCTACACTATTGAGTGTCATTAAATAAACCTTAAATAAACCAACAATAAATAAATAAATAAACTCTGAAAACCCAGACAGTATGCAACTCAACATACGTTCACCAAATTATCTGGGGAAGAAGCATGTTACAGACACTCTAAAACCAATCACATTTCTGACACACCAAAGTAAATTAACAGAATGTACTCTAATTAGCACACGAACTAATGGACAATTTTTTTTACATTAAAACATTTAAAATCGCTCCAACATGTTTTGATCCTAAGATCATCTTCGGGGAGCTACACTGTTCCTTGCTAATGTCATATTTTTAAAAACACTCACTGATTAATTTCCTTATATTAACTTGGTGCTGTGGCAGCATGTCGTATTGTGTAAGGCATACGCTGCTGAGAATGCGCCTGCATGTGTGTCGTGTGTTACGCTGCGTGAGTCTCATGCAGCGTAACACACGACACACACCCGTAGTCAGGCACATTCTCAGCAGCGTACGACCTACACAATATGACACGCTGCCACAGCACCAAGTTAATATAAGGAAATTAATCAGTGAGTGTTTTTAAAAATGTGACTTTAGCAAAGAACAGTGTAGCTCCCTGAAGATGATCTTAGGATCTGAACATGTTGGAGCGATTTTCAATGTTTTAATGTAAAAAGTTTTATGTATGTGCATTAGTTGGTGTGCTAATTAAATGACTCTACGAAACGCATGGTGCAACGATAAAGATAACAGAATGTACATTACATACATTGCTCTTCACAGTCACATTCTTGTGCTCTAAAACACACGTCAAATGCTCAATACTGACAATGGTAACAACCAAAATAATAAGCTAAAAATCACACAACTATACCCTAAAAGTTCTTCTGCCCACTACATTCACACCCAACATGACGAAGTACTCACACAGGGAAATTTTGGTGAGACTTTGAGATGCGTGACCACGCCAGTTCCACAGCAGCCCTCAGGTTATCCTGCTGCTTGCGCAGGACAGCCACACTGGCCACCTTCAATGGATCAACTTCGCAGTCTTGCCCCGAGCTAAGCACACAACTCACAAGCTCACCGAGAGTTTCCTGCAGGTAGCGATCACCTGTCAATTTCAAGTACGCCTCCATTGCCTTTGTTGCTAGAGAGTTGCCCCTGAATGTCAGGCGTTCATCATCTGCACAGAATTCAAAGCAGAAACACAGTGATTAAACAAAATCCTCAAAATCTCATGTTTCAATGACCAAAAACCTGAAATCAGGCATGACATCAACTGGCTTCACAGAAGAGCACCCTCCTTCAACAGCTACCAGCCACTTAAATGGTTAGAGACTTCCTCTTTACTTGCAACCTGAACACACATCACATGTACATATTCATCAATGGCATCTATCCTGAACTGGACACTTCATTTTTATAACTTCACAACCTATTAAGTAATCATCCCTTTTAATATTATCCTACAATCTATGCTGTCTCCTTCCCCTTCCAAGTGTTACTTGTCTCAAAGTTTTAAAAGAAAAAAAGTACATATTTTATTTATTGTACATTAGTGTCCCCAAAAAACTGAGTGTCACACGTATTCGACACTTAATTTAAATAGCCAATACATAGTGAAACCCCCAATTAAGATGTCTTAGGCAAGCAATGGATCTGAATGTTAAACTCCGAAAAATCTTAAAAGGAAATTACTGACTTGAGACCCTTGCAACTGTTCAATGAAAGGAAAAACTTATATCAAGGAGCAGTAAACAGGGGTTCTACCTTAACACAAATAGTAATGTTTTGGGAAACTGCACAATCCAATATAAGTTTTGAAACCACACACACACACACACACACACACACACAAACACACAAATCCTATCCTGAATATATACTGCTCCCAGATGAAACAATGCAAGCACAGTATACTGGCATAACATTCCTTTAGTTTCTGTTACTCACCTATCCTGTCAATATCTATCATGACAATGTCAGCAAGGAATTGCTGTGCCATGCCCTCCCTCTGCATGATGTGCACCATTGCTGTCGCGATGTCTTCCTTCGCTTTCACGCTTATCACTGGCTCCAACGCGTCACACAAAGGCTTGTAATCCGTTTTCAGGAACTGAACACAAGAAGATGCATGTGAATTTCAAGAAATTACACAATGCCAGAACTAATACTAAAGGAATAACCAAACTTTGAGCTGCCTTTAGAGTGAAATGTAACAGCTTTTTCCTCCATCCACTCATGTTTTGAGACTAAAATAATACAACACAAGCAACTTCAAAAGTTTAAAGTGAAAGGAAAAAATCACCACACAGCAAACATCAAATCCAACACAGAGATTAAGAGAAATAAGTCAGGGTAAAGATTCTCACAGTGATGAATATGAGGATTACTTTACTGTATGATGTCATGCCATGTAGTCTGTCAAATATTTAGTGCCATTTTGGGAAAACCTACTGCCCCAATAAAACATGGAGGCAAAACATTCCCCTATCACAACTGCCAATAGCTCCTAGACTAAATGGCTTCACATGTCAGAAAAAGGTTATCATCATCTCACAGAAGCTCCAGGAGTAAGTGCACAAGTTTAGGCCGGGAGAGGACCATTATGCTCATCTAATTATGGGCTCACATTTTGATAAATATTCTGAATTTTATCACCTTAGGATTTATGTATCACAGAATCGTAAGTACTTATAATTCACAAACCAATGTGTGCCAGGAAACAAGGACTAAAACCATACCGTAAGAGTGAACAATTTTAGTACCATGGAGCAGAATCAAGATGTTGGCAGCAAATCATCTTACCTGCAGAAATTCTTGATACACCTGCACTGGCAGGATGTCTACTGACTGGAAACGACATTTGACCCGCAGAGAAGGTGGGTCTTTTGCTATTCCCTTTTCTGACAGAACAGGATACCACTTTTCTATCAGGTACCGTGATGTCACATCATGTACTGGTATACCGACACTGCCTACAAAAACAAAGCAACAGGCTGTACTTTCCTTCATGTTATACAGACGACATAAGGTGACGGAGCTATAAAGCATTAGTGTCACTGACAGTATATACCTAAATCTTGCAGAAAATCTCATGCTTTATTACCAATTTAACAGCACACGTCAGGTCCCTACCTGGAGCCAACACAAACTAATCCACATCCACATAACCTAGGCTGAAAGGTTGAACTGAACATAACAGTCTCTTTTCTATCTGTGACTTCCGAGTACCCACTTACTAAGACAGCAGTAATCAAATTCTGTTAGAATCTTTGACACAAGAAAGCATAATTACAGGCAGGTATAAAACTGGTGAATTTGGAGAGGCAAGGCCCAGTCTTCACTACTGTCTCCCCCAAGGAACTATCATAAGAAAACAAGCAATGGCTACAGATACTTGTCACTTTATACACCAATTACAATGCTCAGCAAATATTCATCTGTCAGCCACACAAAACCAGTTTTCATACAAGGGGAAAATTTTACTTCATGGCACAGAATCTCACATGCAGCTACTAGGAACATTCAAAACAACAAACAAAATTAAAATGACAAGATTTATGGTGTTTCAATCTTTCTGCACATGCAGCAAATTTACTCTTGTACACAATGAACTAAAACTACTTAAGAATTTGGCACATCCACAAAACCAAATGCAAGTTAACTGAGTTGATGGTAATCTGTCTTGAGAATTGCTACCTTTACTTCTTAGATTTAGCTCTTCAAATACAGGTAAGTGAATAATGGAAATGGTATGTAGTCAAACAGAACTATGTCACTTAAGGTGTATTTAATGGCTATACTGGACAACTACATGTTTGGGCCTATACTGGCCATCTTCAGGTTGTCTTAAGTTAAGTTCTCTTAAGACAACCTGAAGATGGCCAGTATAGGCCGAAACATGTAGTTGTCCAGTACAGCCATTAAATACACCCTAAGTGACATAGTTCTGTTTGACTACATACCATTTCCATTTTTCACACACACAACGGGGATGACATACTTCCTAGATAAGTGAATCTTTCAACATCCAGCACATACACACTTACCAACTAAAACATTTTTGTCGCGCTTCTTCTTGCGATCAGCTTCACGGTACAAATTCACATTAATAACATTCACAAGAGGCAGGTTGTGGAAATCAAAATGTTCTCCCCAAAAACACATGTCCCCCTTCTGCTTGGATGACGTACGGGCATAAAGCGTTTTGTCGAGACACAGATCACAGAAATACCTGTAAATAAATTAAAGCAAGGTGTAACATTCAAACTACCTCTTGATAGGTCAGGTCACATGGATGTCTGGAAAGAAAGAATGTAAGGTATGTATTCTCAGGAAATAATGTGACTTTAGATAAGGGGTTCACATGTTCTGATCTGCGAGGCCATATAAGGTCAATAATTAGATCAATATTTCTAACATACCTCTTCTTGTTTGCTATTCCTTTGGCCTCCAGAATCCATATCTTAAGTGAATTTTCTGTGCGTCGCACATGTTCCTGATCTGGTTGAACAGATTTACGCAAACTGCAAAATCACAGACAAAACTGACACATTAGGCTTCATTAACACCTGCTGATGCACGTCAGACAACATGAAATACACTGTCAAACCTATAAGTAACATTTTACTCAGCATGTTATAATAATAATAATAATAATATTTATTAACTGCAGTTGGGTTGTCACCCGGTGGCAGTGGTTATTTTACATGTAAACCAAACATGAAATCGGTTACTACTAAATTTAAGTCGGGAGGGCTAC
>Ga0123355_10018452_pt1 | contig 11066 bp, 2 predicted proteins | sample TergutEmb28metaG_3_FD_89872 | JGI IMG/M metagenome (GOLD analysis project Ga0123355, IMG submission 89872) | Embiratermes neotenicus P1 segment gut microbial communities from Petit-Saut dam, French Guiana - Emb289 P1 | ecosystem: Host-associated > Arthropoda: Insects > Digestive system > Gut ...
CTTCTCCCATTTAAAAAAAAAATTTTAAAAAAAAATATTTTATTTTTGGGGAAAGAACGTGTTTTACCCCCCAAAAACAATTTATTAAAACTTTTTGTGATCCCCCCCCCCCCCCCCTGTAGAGACTGACGCCACTATAAACTGACGAACCGACCGCTACATGACTCACACCCCGGCAGTACTGTAGGTTACGGTTACAGTGAATCGCTTTTTTTTGGCCCATTTCGGTGTAAAACAGAGTATATCGCAAATTTGTTTTGTTCGTAAGCGTGCAGTATAACTGATTACAGAGGGTTTTCCCTGTGAAAACCGATATAAAGAAAACCTCGTATGAAAATATGTTAGTATACCGTTTGCTAGTGTTTCATTTCCTTCGACATGAAACAGGTTTGCGAGTTGAAGGAGGCCATCTTCTCTGACATGCGTTAAGCTACACACACACACACACACACACACACACACACATTAGTTGGCCGTGTCTCTGGATTTAGTTTTTAAGTGAACTCCCTGTAATGTAGTCAGTAATGATTAACACGTGAATCAGGACACTAGTATTCAGTGACAAGGCGTTATGTGCAAAGTGTGTCTAAATGTTGTGTTTTGTTGTCATACTAATCAGCCGTTGATATGACATTTTGTTAAGTTCTGTTCTCTTACACGATTTTTGGAACTCTTAGCAATTTCACACATTGTTTCAGAGGGGGCGATCACCTCGATAGATATATTCTCGTTTTTTATATTTTATATTACTTATTTTTATTTAACCTTACTTTTATTACTTACACTTTATTTTAAAATCTATTCTTCTATGCGTTAGTTCCTCATTAATACCTATAACTTTTTTTTTAAAGAAACCAATTTTTTCTCTCCCGTTACTGAACTACTGTAGTGTGTCTGTTTAGCATTTTAATTACCTACTATACACTGCAGCTTCCTTTATCTCTTCTTCTTCCAGTCCTCTTAATTTCCCATTCCTGCTTTACGTAACAGTACTCAGTTTCTTTCGTTTCTGTTGTAACATTCAATATATTCTTCCCTAAACCTCAGTGTTTCGCTACTTGATAAAACACCAATAAAACCTTTACATACATTTTCGAGATTATATTCTTCCTTTCTAAATCATTACAGCTCTCTTTTATCATTTTGTTTACTTTGTTGATGTTATTTTTCTTTTTCGGTCATAAATTTTAACTTTTATTCCTGGATTGCTGGTAAACACTTGCATGTTGAATTATTCGTGTTACTTTTACGTTTCAAAGAAACATTCACAACACAGCCAGATACATCAGCCTCAGCAAGTGCGCTCAAGAGTGTGATCAATGCTGTAATGTCTTTGCAGACACAATCAGTGAGCTGAGTTGAACACAGTGAATAATTTTATAATGTTTATGTCTGTGAAATAAATTTGTGCATTTTTGTATGCATCTGCCACGCCATCTCGCACTTTATTCTGAGAAAAAGCCCCTTTTTATCTTGTTGTCAATATACCCCACACAAACGACACGCTGCATAAAGCTGAATATCGCATGAGGCCCGCAGATATCACAAGGTTACATACCTCTCTTTTACGCCTTTAAAGTGATGTTCCTATGACATTAGTTTTAGTTTTTACGCTGGTGTAACAGCTATAGTATTAGACACGTATGTTTCTTTTTTGAATGATATTCCTAATGCACTGCATCATTTATTATAGAATATGCTCATGTACTCTGCTTGTCAAATTTTCTGATTTAAAGGTAATTCCTCTGTGCCTGACGCCCCTTCTCCTCTGCTTCGCCATTATATCGTGACTTTATACGTGCGTGTTTGTGTGCTTATGTGCAATGGGTTTGGTAAATTGGTTGAGTGCTTTGGCCTTCCAACTTGATTCCTTCATTTGGGATATTTGGCTCATAAAACATTTATCTGGCTCGTCTGTTTAAAGCAAAATATGTTATTGATGTATTAACATATTAGAGATATTATTCGATGCCAAAAATCTAACTGAATGCGGGGGTCTAGGTTCGATCCCAGATCTTCCTGTGTGGGTTTTGTGCTGTATATTGCGGCGGTGGGACAGGTGTCTCTCCGAATACTTCTGTTTGCCTCTGTCAGTGTTATTCCCCATTGCTCTGTACAAATGTTTTATTCATCCGTCATCGACAGTGTGTAATCTTAGCAACTAAATGTATAGCTAGATAAATAAAACACTGAAGATAATTACTTCTGATCGCATTTCGCAGCCATAATTAGATCATGACGATACTGCTGAAGAAGGCGTCTAAGTTTTTATGTTTATGATTATACATGCTATTAGTTCTACAGACGTGCAAAAGGCCGTCTTCTGTAGGGCACAACTAGGCATCAAGTGCAGCAACCCGTGTTATAGGCCGCAACGTAAGGTGACTCCGCCTTGCTATAGCGTAGCATTTCAACTGCTCATACATTTCACATTCTCTTCTTCTCACTGCCTTTTTCTTCTTGTATTCCTCCACCACTTCAACTTCGATATAAGGCCCACGTTTTTCTAGGATGAGATACCGTGTTCTTTGCTATATTGGTAAAACTCTGCTTAGGAAATCTTAAAACTGTGTGTACCGTATTTTGCACATTTTTGCAACATATAACCAAAAAATACACAATATATTTAATAGTTAATTTTATCTAAAAAACTGTTATGTAACTTTGGTATAACAGAAGCGCCCCCTGAATTGTTGCATTGAGCCATCGAAACGTGTAGGAGCTTTTTTTAGATGCCATTCATTATTAAATATAGATTGTGCATTTATTCGTTATGTATTTTAAATACTGCTAAGGAAAAGTTTTCGTCTTCAATTATTTTAACGTTGTTCCTACCGAGCAGTGCGACATAATTAATGTTATAAAACTTACAGCTTTCCCATACAAGTGCATATGGATGGATCTCTAACGATGGCGCTCGACACCGAAACGTGTAGGAGTGGAATAATGTTTTGTGTACATTATATAGTCCTATTTGGACGTTCAGGTTATTGGTTTTAAAAAAAAGAATTCTGCCTCAACTTCTCTGTGGAAGGTAACATGTTTGTCTGACATCTATATGGTCTGCCTCTCCACCAGAATATGTGATTGCTCCTTTCAGGAAACCGGAATATTAACTTTCACCGTTGTGTGGACATCAAACAACATACAACAAAATTCAGTCTACATGTTAATATTCCAATTGTGTACTTTAAATATCAGGAATTCGAAATCGACACAACGTGGTGTTATTTTTACATTATAATTTCCTACGATAGATGCATCATACTCGTATAATACAGACATCAGTGTGGATACAGGTCACAGTTATGTCGATGTCCTAATGTCTTAGGTTTCTGTAACTTTTTAAATTGGTAAATTGTCATATTAAATTCAATCCTTAGAAGTGTAACTTGCCTTTGTGTGTGTTAAACTTGTAGTAATTACATGCCAATTACAGTTTAATTTCCTAAGCAAAATTTTGGTATGGTTTTAAAAGATGTCAAGTGGCCTGATCTGTTGTAGGCCCACACCCACACAATACTAAGCGAATACTCTGAATGACACACATTTGTTACACAAAGCAAGTAGTTTAAAAATAATTCAGTCATAATTTACTGTATATATTTTGAATTGCATTTTACAACCCCTTGTTTATTCATACTTTTCTATCTTCTAATTCAGAAGTGAAGTTCCCTTTAAATTTTATGTAATTCACTGAATTGTGGTTTTGAAATAATTTCGAATGAACAAGAGTAGCACCAAGTTTACGTTACCTAGATACTGTATATTACGGTAAATTCATATCCACATTCAATGTTTTTAAGTGACACCATGTAATATAGATTTATCGATATGTACAATTACCTTGTAACAAATGCCGTGTTGGACCTTCAAGTAACTGTAACCGGTTCGCACCGAAGTTCGATTCATGCACAGGCTTCGCAACGTGTAATAAACAGGAAATTTGGGAAGCAGATTGTCTCGCAATGAAGGCAGTGTGTATGCTCTTCTAATTGTGAGTTGCCACGGAAACGTTTGGAAGAGTTTTCATTGTTTCCGCGTCATCTGCGGTGTAACCGACTGTGAAAACAGAAACACGACAGACAATGGACGTGAAACGTAACATACAGGCGCGGCCGTGCAACCATTGTTGCAGTGGAAAGCAGTGAGCATTACATATTCCGAGTGTGTGTGTGTAGCCTAGGTACCCAACGCGCATTGCGCTTGCGCTCTGTTGTCATCTGTGGCCTCTCCGGCTCTACTATATTTTTCCACATTTTCTCATAAATGACACGAGTTTCGAAATAGTTACTAAACACAGAATATTTGTTTTGATTTTGTCAACAAAGTTTATATGAAACATTTCTCACTCTAAGAAGAACTGAGCGAGATATTGTCAGATATACATATACATATATATATATATATATATATATATATATATATATATATATATATAGGTCTTCGTGTAAAGTGCCTAATATTCTTGTCAGATTTTAATTAAACTTATGTTTCTCTACATATATCCGAAAAATATTCCAATATCAAATTCAATAAAAATCTGTCGAGTGGGAGCCGAGTGTTTCATGCGGACGGACAGATATCACGAAGCCAATGTCGCTTTCCGCAATTATACGAAAACGCCTAAAAAAAGACTCGTTAGTAAATAATGTTCGCGCGTGTTAACGGCGTAGCTAGGGAAATGAAAGGCAGTCAGGTTTTCGATTTTCTTTTTCCGCACAGAGAAACACAGCCATTCGGAAGACCAGATTTAAAATTTGTAACTTGCTATCCTACACGTGGGTGAGTCATTCGAAATGAGTGTCTGACCGCTATAAATGTAACTGTAACTTAAGCGTCCATTGGGTAAAACACGTTAGACCAGCTTTGTGTGCTTGGTGCAGTCAACGTGTAATTTGAGCGTCGTAATTGAACACGCCGACGTCATCGACGAGCAAGCGTAAATAACAGTCGAGAGCCTCAGACGTTTTAACAGATTATTTTGTGTCAGAACGTTGACAGAATTAGCAAAAGTAATGTCTACACATGCCCTGAGGGTTCCAGGAGTTGGAGGCTCCCAGATTTCCAGACAATCGGCACATGAAAGATTTCAAGTTGTTAGCCCTACGCACCGGCCATCTTTATCCCCCAGAAAATATTCCTGGTATTTATGCATGTTAGAGGCTTAGTCGACCTTAGATCCGCAGTGCAGCCGGTAGAATTAAGTCCGTGAAAAATTACATTGACCGCATCGTGATTCGAACCCGCGACCTTCCGGCGTGTAGCGCAGTACCACAACCAACTGTGCCACCGGTACCTTCTGTATAAGAAGTGGCAATTTTTCCGCGGCAGTCTAAGAGTGAATAGGAATTGGAATTGTAATTAGAGGGTGACACACGTATTCAATCGTAGCAAATTAGACCAATTTAAGGTATTGAGAAGTCATTGACAGCGCATCATCATTACCAGTGTGATCAGAGCAACTGACATTTGAACTGAAGAACTGAAAATCAAATAAGCCTGTTTTTAAACTGGAAGAGTTTGCGTCGTTGATTTTATTTTACGTAAAAATCCGACAAATGCACTATGTTAACACCACTTCATGCACATTGTGACACTCCTACATGTTTCAGCCCTCAAGGGACAATCCTCAGGGAGTATTTTGTGAGCAGGGTCAACAAAATCCGTGAACAGATGTATATATACCAGATTAAAGAGCAACGCTGGCTGCTCTTTAACCTCTTTAATCTTTGTACTAATCTCCAATATCCGGATCGGCTTGGCCCTTCGGGTAAATTTGTCGAGAATTTTACAAGACTAACTTGCATGGAAATATCGGTTATACGATCAAGTACAGTAGAGTGCTATGGCCCCTTGAACTTCAAATCAGGCGTGGTCTAAAGATTTAGACACAGGTACTGTACATATCATAATGTAAAAAAAAAGTAACAGCTAACTTCAAACTGCCAATGTAGCCTATTTTCAAAGAAAACCCCAGTTATCCGGATTTTCTGCACATCCGGATGCCTCACCATCCCAATTAATCTGGACATATGGAGTTCTACTATATTCGAGCTGTGGGCCGGGTAGTTCAGTCGGTATAGCGACTGACTATGGGCTGGACGGTCTGGAATCGAATCCCGGTGGGGACGAGATTTTCCGCCCGTCCAGACCGGCCCTGGGGCCCACCCAGCCTCTTGTAAAATGGGTACCGGGTCTTTCCCGTAGGTAAAGTGCGACCGGGGCGTGCTGCTGACCACTCACCCCTTTCTAGGGCCGCGGTCATGGAAGAGTAGAGCTATACCTCTACCCACCCTCTGGGTCACACCGAGCCTGTAACGGGAAAAATTTACTTTACTATATTCGAGCCTACTGTGCAGGGTGGCTGAAACATAGCGAACATGTTACCAATCTATACGGCGTCATATCCCAGAAGAATTTAGTCTTGGTCCTTACCGCAGTGAGAACCTCGAAACTTGCAACTATAAACGGAATTCCGAACAGCTGCAGTCAATCGCCCACTTTTCACTGCAGAGCGTTTTCAGTCACGATAGCCAATGTTTAATTTCTGGTGGACAAAGCAACTCTTCTTTTTTCAATCATTCGTCTAAGGATCGAAATCTTGGACTACATCCATGGGCTTACAGTTGGTTGGGACCCGCGGGAATTGCTTCCAGTCTGCAGATCTTGAATAAGTGGAATCTGACACAAGAGTAGTATCGTATAGAACAGACAGTAACAACAGTGGTCAGAACAGTAGCCTTGGGTTCCGTAGGTTCTGCTTGCAATCCGAATATCGCCACCAGCCTCAAAATGGTAAGTAATTATAGGGTGCTGCCGGGGTGTGTCGAGGGTGGTCAGGCATAATCAAAAGTCTCAGAAAAAGTATTCTTGTATTTTTTATTTAATGGCATGATATGCTATGTGTTTAATTGGAGTCTGGTTGTTAGTTTAGAAACTGTCAGTTCCCTTTTAGCTTCTTTATTTTCTTTGGTGAATAGAAATAATATCATTTATGACTGAGTACTGAATAAATATTTTCCTTTTAAAATAATGAAAAATAAAATTCCATGGATGCTCACCCTAACGAAATGTGATGCACCCGCTTATCAAAACAATAAACTCGGTGTATAATGTAAATTTAAAACAATGAACAATGTCGTCATCATCATCATCATCATCATCTGTCACGTGTCAGCCCTTGATAGACCTGTCTCGGCCTTGTCTAACAGTCTGTTCTAAGATGTTCCAAGTCGTCTTCTTCCATTTGGTCTATAATTCAGCATTATTTTGACATCCTGTTGTTGTTCATTCTTTTTACATGTAGCAAATTTTATTTGTTTGTACTTAGTTTCTTGGCAACTGGTTCTACTTTCAAATCTTCCAAAATTTCTTCATTCCTTTTGTGGTCAAGAAAAGTGTACCCGGCAGGTTTCCGAAAAATTTCTTCTGGATTGATGTCATTCTTTTTATCCTTTTTCTTCTTGTCCAAATTTCGTTCCGTATAAAGAAGGGGAGATCCAGTGCACTATATACTTCCATTCTTAAACATTTCTGGACTAAATTTGGTTTAGAAGTGCTGGTTGGAATTTCCAGTATTTGAGAAAATGTTGCTAGTTTTTTTTAATATCCTTGTTATTTTCATAGGGAATTTCACAACTAAGATATCTAAAATTCTTTACTTGTAAACATTTGTTTATCAACAACAATTTTACATCTTCTTGGGTTTTGTCCTAAAAATGCCATCGTCCCAGATTTTTCTGTTGATATTTTCATTCCAAAATTGTTTGCTATGTTGTGTAATGTGTAAATTATCCTCTGAATAAGCTGTTATGACTACAATGAACAGTTGTGTGGTAACTCGTGTAAACATATTTACCCTGCCACTAACTGTATAACAGTTAAGTGCGATTAGTGCGGCTGTCTACTGATTTGTTTCCTTTTTAGATTCTTACTGCAATAATTGTTTAGATATTCGCCTGTTAGGATTTGACGCCGTGCGGTTTGTATGATAGGTACCAAAGCTTAGAAGGAAGTCGCTCTTCTGCCCTGCAGATGGAGGTATCAGGCTTCCTCCAGTAACTGAATTCTAGTTGCCAAATTTCACTGAGTTTTATGTTTATACTTCGCCTTTCTTTCCAACAGGAAGATTGTTATAAACAAATAAAAGTTCTATTCTGTTCTATTCTATTCTATTCTATTCTATTCTATTCCTCGGGTTCTAAACCTTCCTTGGCTTACCGCGCACTTAAAGTAGACCATTGAAATGAAGTTTGTAAGAAGAATACACCAATTTGTATTCAAGTCCATTTATTGTATATCATACATTTACCATAAAGCAGAAAACGGAATGAAATGTTGTTAAAAATGCGAATTTAAAACCTAAGGCAATGCATTGTTTCCCAAAATTTATGTAATTGCAAACCCTTGAAACCTCACATACTTCCTGAACACGCCCACGCAGAAGCTGTAATTTGAACAGACGATGGCCAAAGAATGCTGCAGTCCGTGTTTTAGCCACTGAACGAGAAACCTGCACACAGCGACCAACACCATTAGGAGCAACACGACCGCGAGTGTTCTAGACACACATTAGGGACACCTTTTTCAGCTTTTCATTCCTAAAATTAATTAATTTTTTCCTATCAAATTTTATCAAGATATTTTCGTTATTACTGCGATAATTCGCCTTGTTATGAATCGTATTCCCATTACCCTCAGCACAACTTGTACAGTATACGGACTCAGCATCACAAGACACTATGAACAAAAATGTAGGTATTTTTATGTTAGTGGGTAACTGATAAGGCAAGGAGTGGGGTGAAATACCTTCATAGCAACTGTTGTAACACCGCCACCAACAGTGACTCTTAGTGATATTGTAACTGATTTCTGCTTCCAAGTTCCAAAAAGAATTTAATTTTATGTTTCAACTATTTGCGGATAATGATATAGAACATTAATGATTCCTTTGTATTTTAACGAACATTTAATGCTATATAACCATTCTGTTGAAAAGCTTGTGGCACACTTGACACACCTCGTGGCGCAACGGTAGAGAACCACTGATCGAAACACAGACACACACAATTGCGATTCCTTCCATATTTTTACCGACGTATTCAAGAGTCTCAGTGCCCTGAAGCATAAGTAGACATCGATTCTTTAGGGCAGACTGTAATGGAGCACAGTGGCCAAGGTCCACAGCACATCCGGTGCCTCAGGCCTGAACACCCGCTCCCATTTTACTGACACTGGCCAGCTTAGCCTGATCTTTCATAAGACCTTGCAGTATACGGACAAATTTTACTCAACAAACAGAACAGCGTAACAGACCCCCCCGTGAAGGTATTTCCCCTGCGGTGAAAGTGTTGTTGGCACCCCTCCTACCAATACCATATCCCACTGGGCTGCACTCGCTGGCTGCAGACAGCTGCACGTAGTGTCTTCATGTGGCACGGCGCGTTAGTAACGGTAGCGGCTGGTGAAGAGTGGCAGAATGGCTGTGAGGACTGTACACAGATACGGCATCATGGCGCTGGTGTATTTGACGGCGTTTGGTTTGGCCGATGCACAGGATAACGGGGACAAGGAAAAGGTCAGAATACATTCAAGTAAGAGTGGAAATGAGCATACATTCCCCCCGTGCACATGTATATACGTACGCAGTACACATTATTGCTTTACAGACTTTAAGTTTTTCGCTGACATTCGTGAGAGTCTATTCCAATCCATGGAAATAAACTTGCGCAAAGCGAGTCATATTACTGATAACGCCTAGGAAAGCGACTTACTTTCGCAAACTTTGTTAAATTTTGAGATTAAGTACGCATAAGACGCGATACAGCGTAGATTCTTGCATGTATACCAGGGTTTCGGAGTAAACAGTTTCTTCCATCATCTGATGATGGAGGCAGAAGGTTACTTTTATCGTAGTGTCCTTTCACAAAATTATGTGGCGTCACAACCCAGGTGTCCATACTCTTATAACTCGCAATGTTTATGGATCTTATCCAATATGTCTGTTGGGACATTTTAATATCCGGAAAATGAGCCGATTCTGAGAAATTCTATGGATTTGGATTTGATGTGAAAGGAACGGTCCAGCCTTTCTCATTCCCAAAACCAAAGTTACTTCGAAGGACAGTAATGTGGTTCCACTTAACGCAGTGAAACCTTTGATTAACAAAAAGTTTTCAGTGCCAGTAACTATACGGTATATACAATGCCTGCTGTAAGGTAAAATAACCTCTATTTCGTCCACACTCCGTATTTACGTAATTTGTAATTCCTATAACAAATCATGAATATTTTCCTAAGCAGCATCAACAGAATTGTCTTTGTAATGGAGATTCAATTTATTTTTTGTAAGGGAGGATTTGAGAGTAAGTGCCTCATTTAATGACGCTATCAGTTGTTAGTTTACATAGATGAACGAAATGTGAGCGTGTATCACTGGTGCCATGTTACTAACAGGAGAAACAGATGATTTCGTACAACAAACTCAGCCATTGTCAGTTCGTCCACCACAAATTTCACACGAATTAATGTGGAATCGAAAGCTAACTTCGGCGCCGAGAAACGGACATCTAACCACTTGAAGAACCGTGACACGGCTAAAAAGGGAAATTAATTATGTACAGATTTAGATGTACTTCAGGATTCAATTGCTTAAAGGAAGTTGAAACTTACAAAATTTGCTTACACTGCAGAGTGCGGTAGGTGTTCAGTTATTGGAACCACAACAAACTCTCTCATTAATGTTAGTGCACACTTCCTGTTTTCCTGTATTTTATTCACTGCGCCTTATTTTATATAAATTCAGGCGCAAAACATTAAGGTACATCTTGCCGTTCTAGGAAGATTATTTTTTGGGTTTGGAGTTTTTGCCCCTCACATTTACGACTTTCAACTTACATCAGAGCTGCCTAAATAGCCACCTGGATTGTCTTTCAGCGCCAAGGAAAGAAGCTACCCCCCCCCCCCCCCCAAAAAAAATTAAAAGAAAGCCCCACATCCCGGGAGGGGAAGAAAAAACGAATAAAATATTTTTTTTTTTTCATGTGACAAAAAAAAAAAATAAA
>Ga0123355_10018453_pt1 | contig 11066 bp, 6 predicted proteins | sample TergutEmb28metaG_3_FD_89872 | JGI IMG/M metagenome (GOLD analysis project Ga0123355, IMG submission 89872) | Embiratermes neotenicus P1 segment gut microbial communities from Petit-Saut dam, French Guiana - Emb289 P1 | ecosystem: Host-associated > Arthropoda: Insects > Digestive system > Gut ...
CGGGGCTGCTCACGGAAAACGCCATGCAGAAGCGGTTCATGGGGGACCGGGCCATGGCGGCCTATCGGGAGCTGTTGCAAGAGAAAGTCCCCGTGGGCCAGATCGTCTTGCGCCAGCCGCCCCGGGAGGTGCCGGATAAGCCGCGCCGGGTCACAGATGGGGGGTGGTCGGCGGTCTATGAGAATCCGTCTGTGTTCCATCCGGCGGCCACGGTGTTGAGTAACGGCGCCTACAATGTGATGGTCACAGAGACGGGCCACAGCCGCAGTATGGCGGGGGAGGCCATGACCACCCGGTTTGTCCCCCGGCAGGACGGGGCGGCCCAGGGGATGGGGTTCTATTGGAAAACCGCGGCGGGGATTACCCCCCTCCAGATGGCCGACGGATCAGAGGCCGATGTCCGCTATAGCGCCCTGTTCACAGGAAGTCGGGCGGAGTTATCCGCCAGCTGTCCCGGATTGGAGAGCGTGATCGCCATATCTGTCCCCCAGAACGAGATGGGGGAGATGCGGCAGATCACCCTGCAAAACAAGGGCGGTGCGCCAATAGAGGGGGAGTTAATCTGCTACGCCGAGCCGGTGTTGGCCGCCCCCGCCGACTATTTTGCCCATCCGGCCTTTTCGCGCCTCTCCATAGAGACGGAGGCGGAAGGGCGGACATTGATTGTCCGCCGCCGGGGGAACGGGGTGCGGGTAGATTCTTATCTGGCCTTTTCCGCCACGGAACAGTTCACATTTGATACGTCCCGGGAGGCGGCTTTGGGCCGCAGCGGGCTCACTGCCGCCATGAGAGGGGAGGCCCGGGGGAGCCGGGGGACGGTGTTAGATCCCTGTCTGCTTGTACGGGTGCCTGTCCGCTTGAAGCCGGAGGAGGGGCGGCGTGTGTCCTTTGCTATGGCCACGGGCGGGACACGGGAAGAAGCCGTCTCCGCCGCCGGGCGGATCCTCGGCCAGCCCGTAGAGACGGGGCCGAGTTTTGTGGAGAAAAAAGCGGCGGCCCTTGGGATGACATCGGAGGAGATTACAGAGGCCATGGCGTCTGTTGCGGCCCTGGTCTATCCGTTTCTCGCCCCGGCAGAGCGGGAGAGGCTCATCACGCCCCAGTCGGGGGGGCAGCGGGAGTTGTGGCCCTATGGCATCTCCGGGGATTTACCCCTTGTCACCGCCCGGATCAATACGGAGGCGGAGATGGAGGGGGCGCAAGGGCTGATCCGCCGCCACAGTCTGCTCTCCCAGTGCGGGGTGTCCTATGATCTGGCACTCCTGGTACAAGACGGGGGCGACTACCGCCGTCCGGTGCATACGGGGATTCGCAATCTCCTGGCCGATATGGGGTTGGAGGGGTATCTGGGCGCACGGGGCGGGGTGCATCTCTTGGACGGGACGGGGGATTGCAGGGCGATTCTGGCGGCTTCGGCCCAGATCATAGACGGGGCGGAGCACTTGGAGAGCAGGGAGTTGGATCACACGCCGCCGAAGGGGGGACCGGAACGGGTGCAGGTGGGGAATCGCCCGAAGTTCTCCTGGGGGCCGGACAATACGGTGGTCATCGAGACCGGAGGGGATCTGCCGCCTAACGCCTGGAGCCAGATGCTGGCCAACGAGACTTACGGCTATATCGCCACGGACTGCGGCACGGGTCACATGTGGCAGACAAACGCCCGGGAGAATCAGATCACTCCGTGGCGGAACGATACCCTGGAGACGGAGGGCCCGGAGGGGCTGACCCTCCTGCGGGGGGATCGGGAGATATCTCTGTTTGCCGGCGCGGACGGCATCCCCTGTACCATCACCTATGGATTTGGCTTTGCCCGGTGGGAAAAGCATCTGGAGGGGGGTGTAATCACCACCACCGCTTTTGTGCCGCCGGATCGGGAGGCCCGTGTCTTTCTGGTGGAGGGGGATTTACGGCCGGGGGATGAGATCGGCTATTTTGCCGAGCTGGTCCTAGGGGCCGACGATAAAAATCGGGCCTACGTGGTCACGTCCATGGAGGGGAACACCCTCTCCGCCCAAAACGGCTCCAACGGGGCGTTTCCCGGTGTGACATTCTCTCTCACGGCGTCTGTATCGCCGCGGGGGGTTACCTGTGACCGCCAGTCCTGGGCCAGACGCAGGTTGGATGCCCGGCGGGGCGGGGGGATGGACCCCTGCTTTTATGCCGTCTATCCGGCGGCGGGGGCTGTGGCGATTGTTGCGGGCACTGCGGAAATATCGGCGCTTTCCGCTCTGGCCGATCCCCGGGCGGCGCGGGCGGCGTTGGCGGAGACGGCGGCCTGGTGGCGGTCCCGGATCGGCGGGATATCTGTGGGGACGGGGGTGGAGGCGTTGGATCAGCTCCTCTCCGGTTGGGCGCTGTATCAGACGTTGGCGTGCCGGATTATGGGGCGCAGCAGTGTGTATCAGTCCGGGGGGGCCTATGGGTTCCGGGATCAGCTCCAGGATGTGACGGCGTTGATTCCCGTGTGGCCGGAGCGGGCCAGGGATCAGCTGCTGTTGGCCGCCGCCCATCAGTTTGAGGAGGGGGATGTGCAGCACTGGTGGCATCCCAGCGGGATCCGGGGCGGGGCGGACAAGGGTGTGCGCACCCGGTGCAGTGACGATCTGTTGTTTTTGCCCTATGTGCTCTGCGAATACGTGGAGAAGACGGGGGAGTTGGATGTCTGTCAACTCTCTGCGCCGTATATCCGTTCGCCCATCTTGGAAAAGGACGAGCATGAACGATACGAAGCCCCCTCGGTGAGTGATCTTGCGGAATCACTTTTTCTCCATGCGAGACGTGCCGTGGATTTGACGCTCCAGCGGGGGGCGGGGCGAAATGGTCTTGCGCTCATGGGGACTGGGGATTGGAATGACGGCATGAATTTGGTGGGGGCCGAGGGGCGGGGGGAGAGTGTCTGGCTCACCTGGTTTTTGGCCCATGTGTTGGAGCGGTTTTCTGATCTCTGCACCCGTTTGGGTGAGCCGGAATTGGCTCAAAGATACGCCCAGGAGGCGGAGGGATACGGTAGGGCGGCGGACTCGGCTTGGGACGGGGACTGGTATCTTCGCGGCACCTATGACAGCGGTGCGACGTTGGGGAGCCGCCACGATCAGGAGTGTCAGATTGACGCCATTGCCCAGGGGTTTTCTACCATGACCCGCCACAGTGATCCCCGGCGGGTGGAGACCGCCATCGCCTCTGCCATGGGGCGGTTGTTTGATCGGCAGGGCGGGATTGTCCGGCTGTTTTCTCCGGCTTTCTCTCAGGGGGAGCGGAATCCGGGGTATATCCGAGGGTATGCGCCGGGGGTGCGGGAGAACGGGGGCCAGTATACCCACGGGTGTCTGTGGCTGGTCATGGGGGCGTTTTTGGCGGGGATGGCGGATGCGGGGTATGAGATGCTCCGGGCCATGCTGCCGGGGGAGAAAGATACGGCTGTCTACCGGGGTGAGCCCTATGTGCTGGCCGCCGATGTCTACGGGAATCCCCAGCACGTGGGCCGGGCCGGGTGGTCGTGGTATACAGGGGCCGCCGGATGGTATTGGCGGGTGGCTATGGAGAATCTGTTGGGGCTGCATCTCCGGGAGGGGAAGCTGTATATTGCGCCGAATTTGCCCAGTCAGATGGACGGGTACAGCGTGGACTGGGAGGCGGGGGAGCGTATTTTGCGCATCCAAGTGGAGAAAGGCGACGGGTACCGGATCACGGTGAACGGGGAACCGTATACGGGGGAGGGGATTGATCTGGGGCTGGGAAAATTGAAAGAAACAGTTTCAAAGAGTGGAAATTTGTGATAGAATAGCGATGTATTGAAAATTATTCCTCCGCCTTTGGGCGGAGACAAAGCCTATTTGTCGCACTGCGGGTGGGAAACACCCGCCGCCTGCGGGCCCACCCTCTTTATAAAAGAGGGCAGGGAGAGGTGCGAAAAGGAAGTTTCAGTGAGGAGAGCCAAAATGGGTGCGACAACCAGAAGAGAAATTCTGCCCTATGTCTTTTTGACGCATTTAGAGACCCATAAATTTAAAACAGGAACCATACAGATTAATCTGCTCACCCAGTTGACCAGAGAGACTGCGGCGAAAAATGCCATCCTGCCCCGGATATTGCGCCGGGGGACGGCCCGGTATCCGGATTTGCAGGCGCTGAGCCAGGCCATGGATGCGCTCTACGGGGCGAACATTGAGCCCACCATCCGCAAGAAGGGTGAGATCCAGTGTGTGGGGTTTTGCGCCTCCTTTGTGGATGACGCCTGTCTGCCTGCGGGGGAACAGATTTTGGAACAGATCACGGCGCTCTTGGGGGAGATTTTATTGCATCCCGCCACCCAGGGGGGCCGGCTTCGGACGGATTACGTGGAGCAGGAGCGGGAGAATCTGTTGGATGAGATCCGGGGCCGGATTAACAATAAGGGCTCCTATGCCGTGAGCCGTCTGGTGGAGCTCATGTGTGACGGGGAGGATTTTGCCACCTTCCGACTGGGGACAGAGCAGGAGGCGGAAGAGATCAATACGGAGGCCCTGACGGCCCACTATCAAAACTTGCTGGCCGCCGCCCCGGTGGAGATATTCTACTGCGGCAGTGCGAGTGTAGACCGAGTGGAGCAGGTTCTGGAAAAAGCGCTGGAAGCCCTGCCCCGGAGTGAGCCGGACTACGCCATGGGGACCCAGATACGCCTCAACGCCTTGGAGGCGACGCCTCGGACATTCACCGAGGAACTGGACGTGACCCAGGGCAAGTTGAGCCTGGGCTTTCGTCTGGGGGACTGTCTTGACGACCCCAATTGGGCGGCGATTATGCTGTTTCACTATCTCTACGGCGGGTCGGTGAATTCAAAGCTGTTTCTAAATGTGCGGGAGCGGTTGAGCCTCTGTTATTACGCCTCCTCCATCCTGGAAAAGGCCAAGGGGCTGCTCCTGGTGGCCTCTGGGATCGCATTTGATAAGTACGACGAGGCCAAGAGCGAGATATTGGCCCAACTGCGGGCCATTGCCGCAGGGGAGATCACCGGCGAGGAGTTGCTCTGGGCGAAAAAGGCCCTTATGACGGATTTGGAACTCACAAGAGATGAGCCCCGCCAGTTGGAGGAGTTCTATCTCCAACAGACGATCTTGGAGGTCGATTACGATCTGGATGACCTCATCGCCATGGTGGGGCAGGTGGATGTGAAAGAGATCGTGGAGATCGCCCAAGGCGTTGAGCTGGACGCCGTATATTTTCTCAAAGGCGAGGAGGTGGCCTCATGATGCAAAAAGTTTCATACGATGCCATTGGTGAGACCCTCTACACGGGGACGCTCCCCAACGGGCTGACTGTATACGTTATCCCCAAACCGGGGTTTTGTAAAAAATACGCCTTTTTTGCCACCAACTACGGCGGGGCGGATCGCCGGTTTCTCTTAGACGGCCAGTGGCGGGATACCCCGGCGGGGATCGCCCACTTTTTGGAGCACAAGCTCTTTGACACGGAGACGGGGAACGCCCTGGCGGATTTGGCCGCCAATGGGGCGCAGCCCAACGCCTTTACCAGCTCTGAATTGACGGCCTATTATTTCGAATGTACCGAGGGATTTGAGGAAAACCTCAAGACGCTGCTCTCCTTCGTCTCTGTACCTTACTTTACAGAGGAGAGTGTGGAGAAAGAACAGGGGATCATCGGCCAGGAGATCGACATGATGGAGGATACGCCGGACTACGCGGTCTATTATAATCTGCTCCGGGGGCTCTACGGTGTCCATCCGGTGCGGGATATGATCGGGGGCACGAAAGAGAGCATCGCCCAGATCACGGCCCAGACCCTCTATGATCTCCACAGTGCGTTCTATGGGCACAGTAATATGGTGCTCTGCGTGGCGGGGGATGTGGATCCGGATGGGGTGCTGGAGATCGCCGGGGAGATCCTACCGGAGGCCTGTGATCCGGTGCCGGAGAAGGACTATGGGCCTGTGGATCAGCGGCCCGTGATCCAGGCGAGGACAGAAGTGACCATGGAGGTCTCAAAGCCCATGTTTCTCGCGGGGACGCGGACTGCCCCCGGGGCTTTGGGGAGAGAGTGTCTGCTCCAAGAGCTGGTGGGCAGTTTAGCGGTGGTGTACTTGGCGGGGGACTCCTCGCCCCTGTATTTGGAGCTCTATAATCAAGGTCTTATCACGGCGGATTTTTCCGCCCACTACACCTGCGGGCGGGGGCACGCATTTACGGCCTTCGGCGGCGAGAGCCGGGACCCGGATCAGGTGCTGGAGAAATTGCGGGCGGAGAGTACAGCGACCCTGTTGGGCGGAATAGATGAAGAGCGGTTTGAGCGGCTCAAGCGGAGTGTATACGGCACGGTGATCAAGGGGCTGGACACAATGGAGGGTCTCTGTTATGATCAGACAGAGTGCCATTTCTTCGGCACCACGGCCCTGGATCGGCTGTCGGTGTTAGAGACCGTCACTTCCGCCCACGTGCTGGCGTTTATCGCCGAAAACTTACAGCCAGAGCAATTCGCCCTATCCGTGGTGCGGCCCCGGTAGATCATCCCGCGTATCTCCCGTCCTTTTCGCAAAGCGGAATTCATTTTCGACGGGTGTTACCAAAGCCTCCCCAGAGCCCGCCCTGCAGGGCGGAACCCCTCGAAAAAATGCCTGCATTTTTTCGACTACATAATTGAGGTGACATTGTGCATAACGCAACGATTACATTTCCCGTGTTAGGAGACTGGTTCTCCATCAGTACCCCCCGGTATGTGGACATATTTGGATTTCACATCTATTACTATGCCCTCTTTATCGCCCTGGGCGTGCTCTTAGGTGCGGTCTATATGCTCCGCAATGGGAAGGATTACGGTCTGACCTCGGACAATATTTTAGACGGCATCCTCTTAGGCATCCCCCTGGGTGTGATCTTTTCCCGGCTGTGGCATGTGGTGTTCCATTTTGGGTACTACCGGGACAATCCCATTACCATCATTACCGGGATGCGGGACGGGGGCCTTGCCATCTACGGGGTCATTGTCGGGGCGGCGCTTGCGGCTTGGATCTGTAGCAGGTGGCGGCGGGTTCCGTTTCTGTCTTATGTGGACGGGGTGAGTATCAGTTTGCTCATCGGCCAGGTGGTGGGCCGCTGGGGGAACTTTATGAACCGGGAGCTCTACGGCACCCCCACGGATCTGCCGTGGCGTATGGGGCTCACCGTGGGGGAGACCACCACATACGTCCACCCTATCTTTTTGTACGAGTCCCTGTGGAATGCGCTGGGCATCGTCCTGCTCCACCTCTACTCCAAAAAAGTGGGGAGAAAATACCCCGGTCAGATATTTGTCTTCTATCTGGGGTGGTACGGGTTTGGCAGGGCCTGGATTGAGACCCTTCGGGCGCCCCATTGGACCACCTATATTTTCGACACGGGGATCTCGGCCAATATGGTATTGGCTATGGCCGCTTTCTTAGTCGCCGTGGCGGTGAATCACATCATGACCAAGCGCACGAGACAGCCGGAGCCCACGCCGGAGGCGGCAGACGAAGTGCCAGAAAAAGAATCCCAAGAAACTCTCCAAGAAGAGCCGAAAGAAGAATCCCAAGAAAATCTCCAGGAAGAACTTCCAGAAGAATCCAAAGAAGAATCTACCGGGGAGGAAGAATAATATGGCGATCCTCCTGGACGGCATGGCCCTGGCCGGGGAGATCAAATCCCAGGTGGCGGCGGAAATCAAAAAAACCGGGGTCAATCCCGGTTTGGCGGTGGTCATTGTTGGCGAAAACCCCGCCTCTCGCATATATGTGGATTACAAAAAGAAGGATTGCGCCCAGTGCGGCATCCGAAGTGAGGAGTTCGCCCTCCCCGCAGAGGCGGGGGAGGAGGCGCTGTTGGCCTGTATCGCCGCGCTAAACCGGCGGGCCGATATCCACGGCATTTTGGTGCAGCAGCCCTTGCCAAAGGGCTACGACGAGAAAAAAGTGCTCCGGGCCATTTCGCCGGATAAGGATGTGGACGCCTTTCATCCGGTCAACGTGGGCCGGATTATGAGCGGGGACTATGCCTTTTTGCCCTGTACCCCGGCGGGGGTCCTGGCCCTGTTGGATCACTACGGGATTGATCCCCGGGGCAAGCACTGTGTTGTGGTGGGCCGGTCTGACATCGTGGGGAAGCCCCAGGCCATGCTTTTGCTCCATAGAGACGCCACGGTGACCATTTGCCACTCCAAGACCTCGGATCTGGGTCACTTTACCCGGCAGGCGGATATTTTAGTGGCCGCCGTGGGGAGAGAGAATCTCATCACCGCCGACATGGTGAAGCCGGGGGCCGTAGTCATCGACGTGGCCATGAATAAAAACGCCGCAGGTAAACTCTGCGGAGACGTGGATTTCCCGGCGGTGGAGGCTGTCGCCTCCTATATCACCCCCGTACCCGGCGGTGTCGGTCCTATGACCCGGGCAATCCTCATGCGCAATACGTTGCAGGCTACCCAAAATGCCGCGAATGTGTTATAATATACATAGAGAATATCTTCACTCCTCCGCGCAACCGTTTTTTCTAATCTATTTCTAATCTATCTGCCCTTTTTTATGGACAGAAATGCGTATATTATTATAAGTGAAGGCAAACCTAATGGGAACGGAAACATATACATTCTATTTTTAAGGAGGAAAATACAATGGTAAGCTTCGATTTTGAGAGAATCAAGGAAAAAGCACTGGCCACAGCGGGCAGGGTGGCCGACAAGTCCGTAGAATTTGCCAAAGTGGCCGGCGACAAGGCCAAGGTGGCGGGAAAGATCACCAAGCTGAAGACGGAAATCGCCATGGAGAAAGATACGTTGCGCAAGACCTATGCCGAAGTGGGTAAACTGTACCATGAAAAGTACAAGCACGCCCCCGCCCCCGAAATGGCCCAGGCCATCTCGGAGATCAATCTGGCCTTAGAGAAAGTAGCGCAAAAAGAGAAAGAAGTGGCCGCCCTGAAGTATGAACTGACGGACAGCTACGAGGAGACGGTGGAAGCGGCCAAAGAATCTGTGGAAGATGTGGTCGAGCAGGCGAAAGCCGCCGCCGAGGACATGGTAGAGAAAGCGGAAGACGTGGTCGAGGAGATCAAAGAGGACGAATAAATCCGTGGGACACAAAGAGGAGCAGGGGCAAAGATTACCCCTGCTCCTTTGCAACAGAAAAGGAGATTGCCGTGGGCAAAAAGACAAAAATTGGACTTTGCATAGCGGGCGTCTTGTTGATCATATTGACTATCGTTTTTCGGGAACAACTGACGGCTGACGCAACCCGTACAGATCTCCATCGGGTGAGAAATGTCCAATTGTCGCCAATGTATGAGCAGGACGACAATCCCATCCGTGTGCAGGATGTTGTCATCTATGATTTGAGCGGTACAAATCCAAGATTTACCGAGACGGCCATTACATGGAGCTATGCGGGCGAGTTAAATGGGGCAGTGCCGCGTGTGGAGCATACGACCATAACGCCGGGGAAAAGTCTAATTTCCAGTGTCAGTATCAGTGATTCTTCTATTGTATTTGTACCCATCACTGACCAGGGGCGCGGGACTGCGGCGATTACGATATATGTCGGCGATGAGAGCAGAACTGTTTTTGTTAGAATTTATGACTTGAGCCTGCGGCTGATTGCACTTGAATTTGACGACGGGCCCAGCAGATATACCGAACAAATCGTCAGAACATTAAACGACGCCGGCGTAAGTGCGTCATTTTATGTGACGGGTAGAAACTTCCACGATATTGCACATGAGTTTATAGGTGTTGAACGATATCCCGATGCGGCGATTTTGGCCTTTGTCTCCGGCCATCATATTGGCAACCACACATATTCCCACCCTTGGATGCGGCCGCATTCCGGCGGATTCCTTGCGGAATTTCCGGAAGGCCAATATAAGCCTTGGCGGCAGTACACCGGGGAAGAAGTGATATGGCAAGTGAATCGTGGGGATGCGGCAATCTATGAAGTGCTGGGTATTATTCCGACCTATTACGCTCCGACCTATTTCTATGAGGGGCATAACGACTATATCCTCACGGCGGGAAAGACACTCTCCTTTAGGCGCTTTGCCATAGATAGCGGCGATTGGTGCCGGGAGACCACCAGGGAGGACATCGTGAATTGTGTACTGTCCGCACCTGAAAACAGCACGGTTGTTTTGCACGATGTGTATCAAAGAACTGCCGAGGCCATAGAGGCGATTGTCCGCTCACCCCAAGCACGGGAAATACAGTTTGTCACCGGGTATGAGATGGATATGATATTGGGGCGCTGACAGCGCAATGAATGCGACTTTAGGCGAACGTCTGCCGCCTCCCTCATTTGAGGGGGGCTTTTTACTTTCCGACAATATGGTGCATCGAATAGAGCCCCGGGGTGCTGACGGTGGCCAGGAATTTTGCCGCCGTCACGGCGCCGCTGGCGAAGACGTTGCGGGAGTAGGCCGTGTGGCGGATTTCGATCACTTCGTCCAGACCGGCGAAGATCACGTCGTGTTCGCCTACGATGGTGCCGCCCCGGACGGCGGAGATGCCGATCTCCCGCTTGTTTCGGGGGGTTCGTACGCTCTGGCGTTCGTAGATATAGTCGGGATCGTAGGGGAGGGCGGAGCGGGCGGCGTCGGCCAGCATGAAGGCGGTGCCGCTGGGGGCGTCGATCTTCCGGCTGTGGTGCCGCTCTACGATCTCGATGTCAAAGCCCTCGCCCAGGACTTGTACGGCCCGTTTGACCAAATCCGTGAGCAGGTTGATCCCCAGGCTCATGTTGCCCGATTGGAAGACGGGGACGATCTCCGCCGCGGCTTTGATTTGGGCCTCGTCTTCGGCGCTGTAGCCCGTGGCGCAGAGTACCACGGGTGTTTTTGTCCGGGTGCAGTATTGCAATAGGCCGGGCAGGGCGCCGGGGTTGGAGAAATCCACGACCACTTGGGCCGTGCCGGGGAACTCCATGGGGTCGGCGTAGACGGGGTAGCTGTTTTGCTTCACGGCGTGGAGATCGAATCCCGCCACCAGGTCGATTTTTTCGTCGGCCTCACAGATGGCGGTCACGGCTTGTCCCATGCGGCCGTTACAGCCGGAGATGATGAGTGTTAACATAGAAA
>Ga0123355_10018454_pt1 | contig 11065 bp, 10 predicted proteins | sample TergutEmb28metaG_3_FD_89872 | JGI IMG/M metagenome (GOLD analysis project Ga0123355, IMG submission 89872) | Embiratermes neotenicus P1 segment gut microbial communities from Petit-Saut dam, French Guiana - Emb289 P1 | ecosystem: Host-associated > Arthropoda: Insects > Digestive system > Gut ...
ACGCTAAATGTAATTAACAACCCAATGCCCACCCCGCTTGTAAATTCACTTCATTGTATTCCAAAGCTTCTGGCAGGGTGCAAGTGTTTACAAATCCTTTAACATCGTGTATACTGTTGTGGCGGCATACTCTGCCGCAAATATAGCTCAAGTGTCGCGCCGCGGCACGCGGGCGGGCTGGTCCTGTGCGGCGGGGCCCCGTGAACCATGTCAGGCGGGGAACCGAGCAGCATTAAGCGGAGCGTCCCGCGCGCCGCAGGTAACCTGCCCTCCCGCGTGCGGCGGCGCGATTTGGGGTAACTACAAAACAGGAATTAGTAGAACGCCCATTAAAATCATCGCGCGAAGCGCGATACCATATACAAGCACAAGCAGTTTGCCGGGCTTTACCCCGGCAAACCGCAACAAAATACCGTCTTCGAGCGCCCCTACAGCTCCGAAGACACAGCAGCGGGGACCGGATGGAGCAGCAACAAGCGTAACGCAATAGTACATGACGGACGAAGCGTCGAAGCAGCTTATGATTTCCATAAACGCAACGAGAAAACCATATAAAAGTTTTTGAAGATTCTTAAGAAACTTTTTTCAAAAAGTTTCTTAAGCGGGCAAGCAGAAAGCAAGCCCCCAGAAAGGAGAGAAGCATGTCGAAGGCGCTTTACCGCAAGTACCGCCCAAAAACCTTTGACGATCTGGCAGGGCAGGATGCTGTTTCTGTCACCCTCAAAAGGCAGGCGCATACCGGCAAGCTTTCTCACGCCTACCTGTTTTGCGGCACTCGCGGAACAGGTAAGACTTCTGCGGCTAAAATTCTGGCAAAGGCGGTTAATTGCCCGGATAATATAGATGGAAACCCTTGCTGCGCCTGCGATATATGCCGGGGAATTGATGAGGAATCCCTGCTTGACGTCACCGAAATCGACGCCGCCTCCAATTCGGGCGTGGACAATATCCGGGAGCTGCGGGAACAATCTCACTTTACTCCGACTGTGGCCAAATACCGCGTTTATATCATCGACGAAACCCACATGCTCAGTCAGGGCGCTTTTAACGCCCTGCTCAAAATTATGGAGGAGCCCCCCGCACACGTTTTGTTCATTCTGGCCACCACCGAGCTGCATAAGGTTCCGGCAACCATCCTTTCCCGCTGCCAGCGCTTTGATTTTCACCGCCTTGGCAGCGATGTGATCGTCGCCCGGCTTAATCAGGTAGCTATGCTGGAAGATTTGGATTTGGACGAAGAAGCCGCTTTGCTCATTGCAAAGCTCTCGGACGGCGGTATGCGCGACGCTCTTTCCTTGCTGGATCTGGTAAGCGCTCAGGGCGGCCAAATCACCGCCGAAACAGTGCGCAATCGAATAGGTCTTATCGGCCGGGAGCATTTGTTTTCCCTTGCGGAGGCAATCGCCACAGAGGATTTTGGCAATGTGCTGGGCGTTTTGGGGCAGCTTTGGGAAAAATCCATTGATTACCAGCGGCTGTGTGAGCAGCTTATCGGATTTTATCGAGATCTAATGGTAGCGAAAGCCGTGCGGGAACCGGGCGAGCTGATTGCCTGCCTGCCGGAAGAATTGGCGCTTTACAAAGCTTTAGCCGAAAAACAGAGTATAAGCCGGATCATGGGATGGCTGAGCGCCGCTCAGGAAATTTTGGTGAAAATGAGCCGTTCGATCCAGCGCCGCGCCGAACTGGAAACCGGCCTGCTGCGGATGACCGTCCCCGCCTTCGGGTCAAAAGACAGCGTGTTGCTTGAGCGGATCGAAAGCCTTGAAAAAAAACTGGAGCGCACAGCAAAATCGGAAGCGCCTGCGCAACTGGCGCCGGTTGTAAAGCGCGCACCGGAGCCTCCTGTTGAAAAATTGCACATGGAACCCTTTGGGCAGTGGAATCAGGTGCTTGAGGAGCTTTTCAAAAAAAACAAGGCCCTGCACGGCACTCTGGTGGATTCCACCGCTTATATAAGCGGAGATTTGCTGCTGGTGGACGCCGGCGCCGACAGCATGTTCTCGGGTATGGTACGCGGGGATTCCTACGCGAAGGAAAGCCTGCGCGCCGCAGTCGAAGCAGTTACCGGCAGACGTTACAAGTTAGGCCCATACAACCCCGAGCAGTATGAAGTGAAAGTCACTAAGCGTGAAAAACTTGAAGAAATCCTCAAACAGGCGGGTGCGTTGGGCGTGGACGTCAAAATTAATAATTAGACAGTTAACTAAAAACTAGGAGGTAACAAACGTGAAATCAAGATTGCCTAAAGGTTATGGTGGCGGGCCACCCTCCAATATGAACGACATGATAAGGCAGGCGCAAAAGATGCAGGAGATGATGGCAGACAAAAAGGCCGAGCTTGCCGAGCGCACTTTTGAGGCTAGCGTGGGCGGCGGCGCGGTAAGCGTGACTGTCACCGGCGAGAAGGTGATCACCGACGTTACCATAAAACCGGAAGTTGTGGATCCGGATGACGTCGAAATGCTTCAGGATCTCATTATCGCGGCGGTGAACGAGGCGCTACGCACAGCCGAAGACGCCACAAATCAGGAGATGGAGTCGATCACCGGCGGCATGAAGTTGCCGGGTATGTGATGCTTATGAGAAACTTTAAGTACTGGCCGGAAATCGTTTCTTTTTTGACGGGGATCACGGCGGGTTATGTGCTGAAAAACCTGGAGGAGCAAGGCAATCTGTCTTGGCTCGCCGCGATGATAGGGATGGCCTTTGTTGCCGCATTGTTTAGCGCTTGTTTTTATCGTCTAGCAAAAAAGCCGGGAATGTATCGGCATTTTCCGATTTATATTCAAGCTTTCCTGACAATGTTTCTATTCGAAATGCCCGAGCTTCTGCTTTATATTATCGCGTTTCCGATGACTTTTTATTTGCTAAGTCTAGGGTTTTGGGAAATGCCCGCATTTACGATTCTATTTTTGCTTTGCATCCTGATGCCGATATTACCGATCTGCGTTATCTATCGAATAAAATACAAAAAACGTTTTGCCGAAACCACTGATCAAGAAAGTGTGGAACCATGAACAGCATGAGCAAAGATTTAATACGGGCGTGATATTGGCGCTATCCAAGCTGCCCAAAACGCAATTAAAACAGAAGCAAGAGCAAACTGCTATTCCATATTAAAAAACCCGCCAAACCCTGATAACCAAGGGATATTGGCGGGTTATTCGTTTGGTTGGGAACACTGTGTTAAATCCGAATACTCAATATCCGCAAGGCTTATCGTGCGCGATTCGCTCTTGAAATTGTATATGAATACGATTTTATCGTCAAAAAGGTAAATCGCGTTTGCAAAAAGGTCGATGATCGTTCGCTGGTATTCCTTGCTCTCAATATCTCCGCCTTTGAAACGGCTAATCCAATGGATGATGTTTTCTTCCGTTAGAAACTCCCTCTGCAATTTGGCTTGTAATACCATCTAACATAGCTTCAAGGATAACGCCTTGCGAACCCTCTGTAATATTCTCGGTGGCAGATATGGCTTTGACGCCGTTCTTTTTCAAAATCCGCTTATAGTGTGCGCTGTCTTCCATTGACTATTTTCATGGCAAAATCTCCCCCGTTCATTCCTCACACTATACACGATAATGGTTTGTTTGCCAAGTCTATAATCGTATGAAAGCAAATAATGCAACGAGTAAAACACATACCACTCTGATAGCGCACCGATGTATAAAACCGAGAGAGTTTTTCTACCGTTGCCGCACCATAAAAAAACACCAAAAACGTATTGTCTCGCGCAAGCGGAGTGATACGTTTTTGGTGTTAGGCAGGGGTTTCCAAAGGGGGCTGCTCCCCCTTTGGCACACGATTTTGCGCAGGCAAAGTCTAGTGCGTTTATGCCTACCCGCCGGCAGCCGCGAAATGTGTAGCCACACTCGGCAGTTTTTTGCAGAAGAAACAGCAGGAAAACAGGGTGAAACTTTTTATAAGTCAAAGAGAGTATTTTGGTCTGGTTTCGATAAAACGGATAGGCATATGACCCTCCCATCCTTTGTCTTCCATCATATACACTGTCGAAAAAACAGCGGACAACTCTAAAATGCCATTTTTAGGGTGTGGATAAGAGTCAGGTTGAATGTTACCATATCACTGATAAGGAGATGAGCTTATGGAAAAAGCAGTTGTAAGTAAAGACAGATATAATCAAAATCTTGGCGCTGCAATCCGCTTGTTGCGTTTAGAACTTGGATTGTCTCAAGAGAAATTCGCAGAAATTGTAGGTATAGGGCGTACATATATGGGTGCCATAGAGCGTGGAGAAAAAAGTATTAGCGCATATAATTTGTATCGAATTCTTGCATCAGTAGATGTACCTATTGATAAATTCTTAGTTAATATTTAAGGAGCGAGCTGTCATGAATCAAGGTGAGCTGCGAACATATCGAAGACGAAGCACAACGAGAGAAAGCGGTTATCACACATGCGAAGAAACAACAGGTGGGGAATGCATAATCCTTTATGCGAAAAAACATATTCAAAGTGAAGATGTTTCTGTTTTTCGCTTTTTCCGAAAACATATTGCACTAACAGATTTATTTGAAAAAAGCATAGGCATTCTTGTCTTCGGCGGATATATACATACAAAAAAAGAAATAATGATAGAGTTCAAAGTTAAATATACAGTAAATGAAGTTTCTTTTGCTTATAATAAAAAGCTTGTAAGCCCAATAAATGTTGGCGATTGGAATAATATAGGATTTCACAAAGAAATTAGCATTGACTATGATGTTGACTATGGTGCTGATTTATATGATGTTAGACTTGATATGATTGTTTTCGGGGAACAAGGAAATATTTTGGAGTTTATCGGGTTTGATTTTGACGCAATTTCAAAACCGGAGTTTTTAGATGATACTTTATCAAATAGTTTTTATCAAAAAACATCTATGCATATTCCATATTTATACTATTTGCAGACCGACCTACCATTTGAGAAATATCTTTGCGCTTCCAATAAGTTAATAAAGGGACGCAGAATTGTGTTAAAAAGCTGTAATAGATGCGGCAGATTTTTGCCGATAAATATTGATAACGAAATAAATACACTTAGCTTTTCCCTTCACTGTAAAAAAAGAGCCCCTTGTATGCATTCAACTTTTCGCGCCTATACAATACAAAACTTTGACGAAATAGAAGACCAAGACCTAGTTGGATTGCAAATTGAGGCTGGGAAAAAAATCGCAACATATTACGGACATCAACTGGAATGCAAAGCGTGTAAAAAATTCTTTGTCAATGCTCCTTTAAACCCGCAGCGAAATCCGCAACAATTTAAAGAAGATGGGTTAAGGCGTAGAGCTATCGAGGTGTTAGTCAACAATTTGCTCAAAAGGAACTTAGTTCATTTTGAATTTGAGCAAAAAACAAAAAAGCAGTTTGCAGAACATATATGGAAAAAATTTGGCGAACGATGTTTTAAATGTTGCAAAAAAATACCTCTTGACGAGATGCATCTTGACCATACAATGCCACTAGCCTATTTATATCGCTTAGATGAATCCGCAACATGTTTATGCAGCATACATAACTCACAGAAAAGCGATAATTTCCCTGTTGATTACTACACCGAGGCTGAACTGATTAAGTTAAGCAAAATTACGATGATACCGCTGGAAAAACTTAAATCTAAGGGCATTAATCAAGAAGTGCTCTCTTTGTTGGTTAAAAATGTTGAATGGTATTTCGACGATTTTCTTTCCAATGTGGATTATCAAAAAACTAGAGACGGAATACTTACTGCCGACAAAATTAATGATTCTTTAAAAAGAGTAATTGCAGGCAAAGTAGACCTCTATGACGAATATAGGAGGCAAACGGGGCGCGACCCAACAACAGTTACAACAAAATAAAGTGAAGTGGAGCAAGCTATGTTGCTTGCTTCACTTTTTAATTAGAAACAAAAATTGATGCTCTATTGTTGTTCCTTTGTCTTTAATGCCATGCTTTTCGAGTTCTAGAACATTTTCACTTCCTCGGAATACCTCGTCAAAAAATGGTTGAGCTTGAATGGATAATTCTTTCGCCATATCTATTTTGGCAGTTTTGCCTAAATGCAGAATAATCTTGCCATTTGGCTTAAGGATTGAATAGCATATTTCAAAAAATGAATAATATATATCAATATTGTTTCTCTGCTTGACATCAAGAAACTTTTCATCTGCTAATTCAAAGTCAGACGCTTCCCAACCGCACATCCACAACCGCATCCAATTATTCATATAAAAACGAATTGAATCTATAAAAGGCGGTGAGCATATGATGGCATCAACTTTTTGGATGTCGGTGCTAATTTTCAAATACTCACCTAATATCGCTTGTCCGTTCACATACTCACTATAATTATTTTTAGCATATGATATTTGCAACTTTTTTCTTACATGTTCAATTAGGTTTTTGTATTGAAAGTTTCCTTTAGGTGCATAGGGGGTAAGCGGGTGCGATTTTCTGGATAAAGCGTAGGGACGATTTCCGTGTAATACATGAAGCAAGGAGGAAAACACCATTGCTTCGGCAGACGATAGGTGTCCTTTTTTTTGATTATAAAACTTGCGGGCAATTAAGATTTCATCATATGTGTCTGGATGGAAATAGTCAGCAACCTTTCCGTTAAATCCAAATGCAGCATATCTTGCTTTTTCGCAATCAAGCCACGAATTATATCGCTCTTGCTCAATATAGTAACTTAATGCTTCTAACGCCCGCTCTGCTTCAAGCTGCTCGCAATATTCTAATTTAGCTTTTGTGACTATAAAAGCCATTTCACTTAAATCATTTCCATAGCCGAAACGGCCTTGCAAGCAAGCTTCAAAGGGAATAGTCCCAACTCCGCATAATGGGTCTAATATAATGTCTCCCTTGTTAGTAAAATTAGAGACCAAAAAGTGAGCTATCGCGGGTTTTAGCTTCCCGTGATAAGAGCATAGGGAATGCCAAGGGTGTCCCCAGTTCCGGCTAGAATAAGGCTGTTTTTTATATGGCAATTTATTTATAAAATTCTGTGCGCGTAAAAAGAAAACCTCTTTCGGCGTAGTATTTTTATTTAGTCTAAATTTTAATAAGCGCTGCGACAACAACATTCCATTTTTTGAACGACGCTGGCGGAGTATTTCCTCACCATATTTCACAAATCCATGCGACGCACAAATTTCGGATAATAGATCATGCGTTGGTATATGAATACCAGCAAATTGTGAATCTCCAATATCCATGATAAAAACCCCGTCATTTTTCATGGCTTGAGCCAACTTTGCTATTACCGCGTTCATATCCCAAAAATAACCTGTCACCATCAAAGGAACCCGTTTGTCATATGCAACGGATTCAAGTTTATGTACATATGGCTCAATACACGGAAGTACATAATAGCCGTTGTTTCGTTTGGATATGTTATTAATCCCAGAAATAATGCCTTTTGAATGATATGCCGGAAGTTCCTTTTCAGAAACAACAAAATCAAATAATTTAAGTTCCAATTTCGTATTTCTGATGTAATTTGTTCCATTTAGATACGGTGGGGACGTTATAACACAATCAATCTCGTCAATAAATTCTATGTCTTTAGCATCAAATGATGCCCGCGTTGTTTTACAGAATATTTCATTTTCCGAAGATGAAATATCTTTGATTATTTCTTTGAGTTTATTGCAAAAATTATGATATATTTCAAAATCTTCATCGTTTTTTTCATTATTCTTCGCGGAACGTAAATCTCCACGGCGAATCATTTTTGAGGCTTTAACAAGAACGGAAGCCAATGCGGTCAAAAGAATACGTCTTGCTTCTAAATCAGTCACATCCTGGATTGCTTTTTGAAGTTGTAACAACTGATTAAGAACGTCTTTGTCAAAATATTTTTCAAAACCGTTCCAAGTGCTTTTTTCCATGCTAATCTGGCAGGATGCATTCTGTATTTGTTGAAGAAATAGGGTTAATGACTCTAATTTACTTTTATCACTTCTTATACTTTTCACGGTATTTGTTTTTGCTTCAATTATTTCACACATAAAAGGGTTTACTTCGCTATAATAAGAATTAATGCCACGTTGTGAAGCAACTAGTAAAGTTGTACCTGTCCCGGCAAATGGGTCATAAATGTTTTTTATTTGTTCATCTTTAAGCTCATCCAAAAGCTGGTGCATCAAATAAGAAGAATATCCTTCAATATATGAATACCAACGATGAATAGCCTCGCCTTTATTTAACGAAAAGGTTCCAGCCTTTTTTGTTTTTATTATAGGCACCTTTTTCTTAAACTCCTCTGCTGGATTATTTAAGTATATCCTGCTCGATATAGACCTTTTGCACCAATGCCCTTGTGTCGATGATTTTTCTTTTCAGATTTTCATTTTCAGCTTGCACAGGATTCTTTATATAGACTCTATAGTCAACTCAACAAGCTTGTTAAACTTCTCTTTCCGTTTTCGCCCGCAGGTCGAGCGATCTACTTGTCAAATTACAATCCCATCCAGTTTTGCTTAAATTCTACTACATCTACAAGATCAGTCTCCACGCCGAGCCGCATAATTGCGTTGTAAGCGATGATGCGACGTCAATTCAATGTTGTACTCTTGTGAAACATGAAGAAATTTATTTCATTATACCTCATTTTAACGAACAGCACAACAGCAATAGCTTTGCCACTCGTATTAATAAAACAGTCTTATAACGATAAATTTGCTCTGGATGTTCCGTCCAGATGTCCAGCGAGCGAATTTATCCTGATATATCAAAACAATTTTGATATATCAGGAACAATATCGCTATATTTATGTCGTTTGGTATTATATGGATGTTTTCTACTATCTAAATTATATATTTAAGAACGTGAATCATGTATCAAATCCGTTTCCCTTACGACAGCAATCTCCGCTTTTTACCGCTTGTCTATTTCCTACCGGAAGATATGATTGTCCGATGCCCCACGCTCAGATCCCTGCCTCGCGGTCTGGGCAGCGTCTTGCGCTCCGACAAAATGGTTGCTCTGATTTAAAAAAAGCGACACTTTTCTCAAAGAAATTATGGACGCTACGGCGGCTCTTGTCTTTCCCCATTTCGGCTTTCGTGGCAGGGTGTAAGACGCGAAAAGACAGCGTGCGCTTTGTTGACACGCTGATTACCGCCAGCCCCGATTTCTTCAAGGGCAAGAAGCGGGAGCAGATAAAGGCGTTTTTCCAAACGGCAACCGATTTTCTATCACGGAAGATTGGCAAGGGCAACATTTTCACCGCCGTTGTACACATGGATGAAAAAACACCGCACATGCACTTGTGCTTTACTCCCATTACAAATGATGGGCGGTTGTCCGCAAAGGACATAATCGGAAACCGTGTCCAGCTTACCAAGTGGCAGGATGCTTTCTTCGCACACATGGTTAAATCATTCCCGGACATAGAGCGCGGGGATTCGGCAAGCGTTACAGGGCAGCGGCACATACCGACAAGGGTATTCAAGAAGGCTGTACGGCTCACCAAGCAGGTCGCGCAGATTCAAAAGGCATTAGATGGGATAAACCCCCGCTTAATTCCGGGAAGAAGCGGGATGAAACCGTAGAGCTACTTCACAAGTTCTTTTCCACAATGAAGGATTTTGAGGCGGCATTGAAAAAGTGCCGTTTTTCTATTTCTCAGCTTGAAAAAGAAAACGCCGCCCTTGCGAAAAAGGCGGCGGAAGAAAAAGAGAGGTTTGCTAAACAATTGGAAGGCGCCAAGCTGCAAGCGGATTACTACAATCTGCGGCGGTTTGTTGATTCATTGCCGGAGGAAGTTAAGCGGCAGGCTAGAACACAACAGAAATTCCAAAACTATCAACTTTAAGGAGGGCTGCCTATACGATAACTTTTTACCCGCGCTCCGGCGGGTTTTCGCACTTTGAAAACGGAGGTCGCGCACTACAGTTCAAAAATCCGGCAGCGGTATGGATATTCCTGATTACGCTTATAAGGCAATGGCTTCTTGCCTGCTTCCAATCATACAGAGATATTATGAATCGGAAGAAGGCAAACAGGCATTTGAAGAATGGAAATCAAAACGACAAGAAGAAAGGGAAAAGCGGGGTTGAGAACTCCGCTTCGCCCTTTTTTATATCTTAATGTCTTTGGTAAAACGAATAAACCCGAACCTATCGCCAATCGGGATTAGCTTTGGGGGCGGATTATTCACAGTTGGTTGCCCGATAAGGATTCGAACCCTAACAAGCAGAGTCAGAGTCTGCCGTGCTACCGTTACACAATCGGGCAATAATGCGCTTTCAACTCTCACATTATAGCTTGTTTAAGCGGTTTTGTCAATCACACGACGGTAATAAGATCAAGACATAATATATTATGTCTTAGTTTTTTTGCGCAGTTTTAATGAAACGCCTTTCATTTCGGCCATTTCCTCAAACAAACGGACAACGGCGCCAGATTTCATCTTCAAAGTCATTTCCGGCTCCATCGTGCTGTCAATTCGCCCTATTACATTTTTTATATCCTGTAAATCTAATAAGTTAACCGCCAAGCAATAAAAACTCTTGCGCCGTCCATCGTCATAGTTTTTTATAAGCTCCTCTAATATCATGACCTTTTCATTAAGTTCGGTTTCATAGGCTTGCATTCCGATTCGTTTTGCTTTTTCCAGATCGCGCAGTTGATTTTTATGTGTAATGAAAGAATCCGTCAAATCAACGCCGACATATTTTTTGCAGGGGTATTCCTCACACAAGAAGCAATATTCAATGCCTTTGCGCTGGCAGCATGACAACACGCCGCATGAAGGATGCGCCTCCGAAAACCCCTCCCCGGCGCACCCCGGGCACCTTGACTGGCCATCGGTATGAAAGCGGGGGCATAACCCGCAATTTAACCCGCACGCTGAAAATAAAGGATATTTTCTCACGCGATATTCCATATCATCTTCTCCTGTTTTTTTAGACGGATTCGCATTTGGGGACAAATGTGCGTATAATGCTTATTAGCCGTAAGCTTCTTGGGCAGTTGATTCGGTGCATTGCCACAAATCAATCAAATTTTCTGCAAATGGATGCCATGTTAAGTCTTCTTTTGCGTTAAGATATTCCATTGCGG
>Ga0123355_10018455_pt1 | contig 11065 bp, 4 predicted proteins | sample TergutEmb28metaG_3_FD_89872 | JGI IMG/M metagenome (GOLD analysis project Ga0123355, IMG submission 89872) | Embiratermes neotenicus P1 segment gut microbial communities from Petit-Saut dam, French Guiana - Emb289 P1 | ecosystem: Host-associated > Arthropoda: Insects > Digestive system > Gut ...
AGCAGCTTAACTACCGAAAAAGAACGCCCCGTAGACGGTCCAAACGGTTTCTGGAGAAGAGAAAATCATTTGCCCCTGCCGGTATCAGAAACCCGGGCAGTTCAGCCCTAGCGAGTCGCTATACAGACTACGCTACCCCGGCTGTCATAAATTCTTTACCGATAGAAAATGTGATTGTCTATTTTTCTGTCTCTCAATACAGATCCAGTTCTCCAGATAAGGAACAATTTTCTGTCTCTCAATACAGATTCAGTTCTCCAGATAAGGTATAATTTTCTGTCTCTCAATACAGATTCAGTTCTCCAGTTCTCCAGATACGGTACAATCTACTAACCAACGATCCGTCGTGTGACCCACGTCAATCACGTATACTACATACCTGTCTTATACTCGTATGAGTCCTTTGCCACCGACACATTTGCAGGTGATGTGCTAATGCACTATTATTTGTGTATCTGTTACGATTAATATGTTAATACTTCTGCTACTAATAGCACATCTCTAAAATGCTGAGCTTTTCATAATTAATTATTGTCTCATGTTGTAACTGCTGTTGCCTTGGTTGTTAGAACGCCCTGTTAAAAGGAAAAACGGAGTTAGTGCAGTGATTTCCCTGGGTTCATAATTTTACTCCCTGGCAAGGTAGAAACTCCTTTCACCACATTTATATAATTCTTCAGAGGCGCACCCAGCCTCCCAGTTAATGGGTGCCGATAGTGTTTTCCCATTGGTCGAGCGGACGATTTATCTCCATCTAATGCACAGGTAACAACAAGAATGCCTGCAGCCAGAGTTACTGGGCACGAGTCTTTAAAATATGGTGCTAATTAAGCACAAAAATTTTACTTCATTTTTTTTCAGTGCATTGTACCTAAAATTATTCCTGTCCATAAGCTAGTGTAAAATCTTTTACTGAGTCCATGATACGACGAATGAAATCGGTGGCCCAAGCAGAAGGGTTTTGGACTTCTTATTAAATAAGTCAATTTATGAAAACATCCCTTTTAAGGGCTAAAGTATTAATTTTAAATTTCTATGCTTAGGTGCGATACTTCGCAGGTCCCATTGGCCGGCGGTCTACGGCCCCACGTCTGCTGGGATTGTGGGTTCGTGTCCCACTGCCTAGGCTACATAAAGAAATATTCCGATAGTGGGACTCGAACCAACATAGTTTGTTTCCGAAGGCTACTGCTAGCACGCGTTCAACTGCCTGGGCTACACCTGTTGAGAGTAACAACGGAACGGTCCGGTCGACTCATCCATCTCTAGCAGCAAAGCTAGCTAGCTAGCCTCACGCCTGGGAAAGTTAATGAAGTTTAATTAATGTTTTAATTTCAAATGAAGCAATTGTATTGTTGTCTTTGGTTAATATATAAGCGGTGTGATTGATTGTAATGAAATGAAGACAGAGAAACGCCACGAATGCACAAATACGGGGAAAGTAAAACGACTCGAATCATGATGGCAAATCTACCGCACGTCACTGCCTGAGCGGGACGTACGAAATATCAGGCCGATGGATTTTTGTTCGACTGAATGTACCAGAGTTTGAATGAATCTGTCAAACTGCACATGACATACTACAAGACTACAAACATCACGAATGCCTTTCTTCGTTTAGTGGCTAATGACGGGCACGAACACTCCACCAGGGTTAGGGCTGTTTCTCTTTGTCATAACATCCACGGCTCTGAGACGTATCCAAACACGCTGCTGGGATCCTTATTCCTCGGTAAAGTGACCGGAACTTAAAACTAAACACAAATCTCTATTTAGTGAGGGGGTTAAAATACATGGAAATAAGCCTATCACCATCATCCAAATTTATGGGGTGGTGCTTAATTAACAACAGAGTGAAGTAAATCATTTTATATGAAAAAATTCAGTACGTGCTTTTGCATACCTTCCATTTAAGTTAATGAACTCAGAAATGACTGAAAAAATTGCTCTAATGTTAAATGGCATGTGATCGGTGTGAAATATTCACAGTAAAGAAATTATTGCTGAAAATTATGTAGTCGTAAAGATAAAGGTAAAGTTCACCCTAGAACAGGCCGTGAAGGACCAGAGGGGCTGCAGAAGTATGGTTCTATTCTTTCTTTAAACTCGGCGCTAGATGAGGTAGGGTGGCCAACGACACGTCCTGGCCGCTTTATCCCAGAGAAAGATCCGTTACCCATTGTACTGGAGGCTGGATGAGACCCAGGGCCGGTCTGGACGGGTGCAGAAAATAGTGCCTACACCGGGATTCGATCCCCGGACCGTCCAGCTCGTAGCGAGTCGCTATACCGACTGAGCTATCCCACTGCACAATAGTTTTGTCTTACGGGACATAAAATGTGTTGTATGTATCTACAGAGCTCCTGTCAGAAATATTCTCCACTCCGATGAACTAATATCTGTCTTGCTACAATCAACATGATTTCAGAAAAGTACGTATAATTTTATGTGAAGTATTTTATTGTTGTCGAATTTTAACCAGAAATGTAACATATCAACAAATAGTAATAAAACTTCCCAAATTCAAATTTCACAAAACCATGCTCAGTGGAATTCGGTTCGTCGTCACATTCTGACGTTGTAGTGGATAGTAAAACAGAAGTGGTAGAGCGAATCGGCTACAATTAATGAAGTGTCACAGTCTGTCGAACTGATCTTTTACTTGACGTATCCAACAGACGCCACGGGCCAAAAGTGGTTCAGGCTAACTGCACCAGATTTGACCGGAAAAATAAATTTGTGCTTCGTCATACTGGCGAAAAACAAATGTTTAATTTTTTATGCTTTTTTGTGTTTTGCTGAGAGTCCTCTCTCAACCTGTGTACGGGACGGCCACCTACAGGTGTGACGATACCAGTTGCTGTATAATACAATTTTGACATCCTGATGATGAGCACATAGTGCTCGAAACATGTAGAGGTATATAATAAACTTATTATAAAACAAGATTTTGTGCATTAAGTTGGTTAATTACTAAGTTGTTATGCTTTTTTTACCTACATCCTAGTATATTCTTTGTAAATAAACCAATTTGACGCACAAATGTTTCATGTATGTTTATTTCTATTCTGTACATGTTTCGGGCAACCATGTGCCCATCATCAGGAGAATTAACTGTATCAATGCGATACCAGGTATATGTCACTCTGTGTGGATGCAGGTTGGGATGAAATCCCAACCTGCGTACTAGACGGTCGTCCATACAGAGTGACATATACCAGGTATTTCAATGATACAGTTAATTCTCCTGATAAAGGGCACATGGTTGCCCGCAACATGTAGAGAATAGAAATAAACATACATGAAAAATTTGTGCGTCAAATTGGTTTATTTACAAAAACAAATGTTTACTTTCTTTGATTTCAGGCTTCCGCCGCGAAGTAGATGAGAACTGCGTTCTTGTGAGTTATTAGGCAGCGAGGACTGGTTATTTCTTAGCGACATTTCGGGACAACCTGTCGGTACCATCTTCAAGGGTCAAGTATTCTTGGATGGGACCGACAGATTACTCTGAAACGTCGGTAAGAATTTACCAATTCTTGCTTAGTATTAACCCAGAAGATCGCAGTATTACTTACCGGCGGAAGCCTGAAAGCTCGCATGTAGAGAACTGTAAAAAAAAATATAGATTTATAATGGAAAGATAATTGTGCTTAATTAATAATTATCTGATGTATTAAGTTAGAAGGTAAGAAACATTTAATGAAAATTTTTTAATGCTTTGGAGTTTAAGGAATCTGCCACTAAAAAACTGGAAACATCTGAAGAACCTCGTACTGTTTCCTGCTGTCTTGTGACACTTGGTTAGAGGTTAACAGCTTTTCAGAGCAAACACATTGCAATCATCTTTAGAGAGGAAGTCTTTACACTGAAGATGGAAGTGATATTTTTTCGAAACTATGTCATGGCTTAGGTTACAAGATTATTGTTCACCGGCACAAAAAGAAACTAACATTCCATTAGCATTCCTGTTTTATACTGTGATGGTGCCAAAACCGCACTTCCGATGTTTCTTATTTGATCTGTAAAAGCTGCCATCTTTTAAAACATTCATATGCATAAAATCTTAAATGTCGAAACTGTGTCTTTATATAGTGCACATTTAGCAGGTAATAATTGGAGTTATGGACTATACGCCTGGCGACAGTAAATGTCCAACAAATCTGTCGTTGCAAAAGCAGTGAAGAGGATCTTACGTTTCGGTCGGTATTTCATTTATTTCATAGGAAACCTCAAAAGCTATAATTTGTAAGGGAGAATCAATTAAAAAGTTAGCTATGGAGAACACAGACCGACGTATGAATCGTAAAATTTTCGGCTGGAATTGTAATTTTCCTTATTCTAGTCCTTAGAAAGAGGTAGAAAAAAGGTCCGCTTTATATAAATAGAGAGTCCAGAATATTCACTAGACCGAACGACTCTAGCCGGAAGGGCTGACCACCAGTGAGCCATCCAATTGCCTCAGGGTCTCCGTTCACTTCGTGTTGCAATTGGGATATGAGGCGGAGAACGTAAGCCCCTCAAAATTGCGCTCCACTTAAATAAAAGCCATTCCGTACTTAAAATACATCTCTTTTCATTAGATTTATTCAAGGCTTGTTATGTATTCTCCTATGGATCAAACTTCCCACCCGTGGGAATAAAGACTAGAGATCATTTTTAGTAATTTCTTCTCGTGTCAGTGGGTCTTGTCTGATAGATTTTGATAGATTTTTTCCACGCAATGGACTTAGTTTTACCCCGAACTGTTTCCAGTGCAAATTTTACATTTAAAAAATTAATTACTAATATATTAATTAATGTCCAACTGCTAGTATCCTTACCTACTTCTGGGCAGCGTTTCGTTAGTGTTTTCGACTTTTTGTATTATTTTGAATAATTGATATATTCTGCTGCTATGAGCGCTTCGATTGTTGCGTTCAATATTTTATTTTTCAGAAATTACTTTCAAAGCAATATTTCGAACAGTAAAAACAAACCGAAAGACGCTGCATTTCATATATTCCCAAAACAAGTTTCACAGTGTGAAATAAATGATTAATTAATTATTTTGTAAAAGTACCCTTAACTGCCGATAGATAGCGCACCTTTAATTGCTTCCGAAATTCATTTATTTTATTAATTTGTAGTAACTAGTATACTAGATGATCTGTGCTAATATATTCTGCCGACAGAAACGCTTAGTTCATTTAGCTTCTTGTACCAACATTTCTTGTCAGAAATTGCTTCCCAAAGCGAGATTTTAAAAAGTACGTGAAGCTAAAAGACACTGAATGTTGTTGTGATGAAATATTTTACACTTTTTAAATAGAATAATATTAATATTAATGTTTCAATATTTATAATATTTCAGATTTTGCGCTATTTATACGTTGTATAGTAGGGCTGAATACGTGTGCTGAAAGACGGTCTGTTTTGCGTGAATATTGTGTGCTGGCAGACGGTTTGTACTGCTATTAGCATATCAGTGAAAGCGTAGAGTTTAGTTAAACATTGTTAGTGGATGTCATTTGTGTCACAGCATGAAGAAGGTAATTGTTGCAATATGATACAGATGTTCACTGAAAATGCAAATAGCAGTTACTATTGAAAGTGTGAAGAGAAATTTTAAGTCGAAAGTAAGTTGAAAATGATGTCTCAGTTAGCAGCACAATTGTTACTGTTTGTTATTGCTGTATGTAAATTTCATTAAGTTTGCTTTCTTGTGATGCTTTCCCTTAAAATAACCAACATTCTTTCATTCATTCTCGCTTCAGATACTCCACAATGGAAACAGGAATTGGAATTTTATTTCTGAGCTCTTTGAACAAACTTGAATGTAGTTGTTGCAGTTGCTACCATCCATGCAGTGAAGTAAGCCTTACTAAAATCGTAATTTACTCTGAGTGTAGTCTATTGTAGCTGTAAAAACTTTGCATCGGCAGAATTAAAACACACAAAGGAATATCTGTTAGTGTAAACATAGGGTTAACATTGACTTACTGATCTAAGCAAGACCAGGGATTAACATTTAGCTAATGAACTGCCGATGCAGCACAAAACCACAATATATGCGTAAAGATTGTTGTAGGTTTTTAATACCTGCTGTAAGACAGGTTGTCGCCCGTTTTAATAATATTTCGAAACCCCGTAAGAACTTTTGACTTTGTCTAAGAACATTGAAATCACTGCTTGTTTTATACAGTGTTGTGAACTTGTACAGTGTCGATTGAATTTTGTAGGCGTGAGAACACGCCTCCTTCCCAATCCACTTTGAGTGACATACTGTTAACTCTATTAACCTTAGACGGTACGTCATAGGTGGCTTTAGGACTCAGTGATCTCTTCTAAACACAGAAAATCTTTCGCGATCGACCACAGTACATCATGTATTAATACATGGTCCACTAGGCAAAGAAATGTAAAATAACGTGTTAAAGCACAACAGCGCAATTGTTTCATTCATCAAAAATCGATATTTTCACAGTAAACAATTTATCACACTTCAAAACAGATTTTCACTAATCTCCCCATTGCGAATTTGACATATGATACTGCACATCTTGCAATATCTTACTAACAGAGAGTTCATAATTACTTAGACACAACTGACGGGAGTATTTTAAACGTTCATCGGTCGGACGTTTTCAGTATATTGATTTAATTACTTTCTTCTGGGAGAAGTCTTCAGGACAGAGGTAGACTGATCCAAAAAAATGCTGTCAAACGAAGAGCTGTTGTTGGTACTGAGGTGAAAACTAAATTTTGGTAAGGACCAAAGACGGCCGCGATCGACTAGACAACTGGCCACGACAGACTTGTAGATTGTCTGGCCACTTCTCCTGTGCGGTATTTTCCTTCGACGACGCTGTCAGGAATGAAATTTCACGTTGCTTGGTCTTCAAGTGATGCCGATCCAAACTACTAGTGTCATCAATTTGGGACCATATTACAATATTTATGGGTCCAGCTGCTGGACGATGCAAATTTTATACATATTACCAGAGGGATGGACACCACGTGAATTAGTTGTGGTGGGTGGATCGGGTGGAAGATGTGAGCTCACAGCTTGCATCCAATGATGGAGGGATGCATTCCTTCATCAGAATTGAGATATGCTCAGAGAACGAGGAAGTGTTAACGAAAGACACTTGATGGAAACGTAAGGGATTACTAGTTGAGTTAATTAAAGTTAATCAAGTACACGTGCTAGCACACAAACAGTGATAATTCTGTGCAGCTTCTTCGCATCAGATGCACTATTTTGTAGCAGTAGCCAAGTTCTATGATTCTGTCTACGTTATCTGCCACACTCAGAACAGTGTCACGCATGAGTTCTTTAGGTTCACATTTAAGCCTTTTTGCTTATTCTACATAATATTTTACCGTTTCACATCTTACTGATTCATTTCAGGTGGCAGACTGATGTGGCTTGTGTATGTACACATAAGGTGTTCTATGTATTGTTTCACTCTATGTACATTTTTATTTCAGCCATGCGTGCTATATGGCGGGCGCATTATAATTGGACAGTATTCTGATTATGTCGTACTTTGAAGAGATATGCAATTTACGGAGCCTACAGAACGTGCAGAGCCAGGATTCACTGGAGGGATGGGAGAATGACGTCGGCTTAAATTATTTGTAGATACTGAACGTCGCTCTCAGTAACTAATAAATCGTAGGAGAGTTGCATGATGGTCACATGTCATGTCTCTGCCCACACCATGAAGGCATTAAGGGGGGTTGAAGTACATCTCTAGTCTCTCTTAAACACGACACAAAATGGAGTTGAGAGGTCAGCCTCAAGCCCCAGCCGCTTTACCGCTGCTGATATGGCCCCCGCTACCCGTTAAATAAGAGGCTGTGTAGGCGTTTTTGGAGACGATAAAAATTCGTTGCTTTAAATAACTTTAAATACCAAATTTCATGGAACTCTATTTGGAGCCGAGGTGTTCCGTGCGGGCAGAAGGACAGGTGGCCAAACAGAAATGACGAAGCTAATAATTGCTTCTCGTAATTTTGCTAATGCGCCTAAAAACTAATCTTTGGGTGTTGCATAGCGCGAAATTCGCTCTTTGTTGCTAGATACATACAAAAAGTAGAGATGCACTGTGTGGGCAAAATGTAAAACATCTGATGTTAAAACTAGTGGACATACAGCAACCGCTACGCTTTAAGAGTCTGGAATACCACGGACGTTGGTCAAACATACAGAAGAAAGGTATTATTAAAATGGTTCTGTAAAAATAGTATGGGATGATTGTCTAGTTCAATATAAATGTAAGTAAAGGGGTGTTGTAAAAGGGTTAATGAATTTCCCTGTTCAATGAAATTCGGGGAAAATTTGACTAACAGAAGACCTGTTGACTTTTCAAGGAAAAATCTGTTCCGTGGGTTTAGCCTGCACTGTTACTAGGTTCTGCATATTTTGTGATTTTAAAGTTTTAAATTTAATTACAAGCATACGGAAAAGTGACAAAAAGATGGAAAGATATGTGAAAGGTCCGAAGGCTGGTAACGCCTAAAGAAAAAGAGCGACATTCCCTGTGTGCATGTGGTGGAGACAATGCGAACTACCAAAATGTCTGATTCAAACCCGTAACGAATAAATAGCCGCCTTGTTCTTTTCCGATACTAGGGTGAAATCTGAGCAATGTTTTGTCTGTATGCCCTATGTTATGGCTAGAAAAGAGCAGAGAGGGTCGAGTTTCAATTAGGGTGAAGGACAACAGTTAAATGGGCAAGACAGCCGTCTGCATATTGCCATGAGCTGAAGGCCTTGGCTGTATCAGTATTCCGCGGTTGGTAGAAAGCCATAAAAAAGAAATACTCCACAGAATTTAATACAGCATAAATAAGATTAACTTCTAAAAGTAGTGTACCTATGTGACAATATCAGCTCTCTAATATTCAGTTCAGATGTTTTGTCTTTTTCTACTCCAGAATGCAAACATGAAACTCACAAACCATAATTTTAATTATTAACCTTTTGGCGCCGGAATTATTTTTTTAAATTTTAGTACATTCTGTATATAAAATGTGAATAAAATAGGAACCAAATATGTTAGAATTATGAAACAAACTGCATTTTGAAGAAAAAAAACGGAGAGTATACACAGTGTTTAAAACATTCAGTACATATATTTGTTGAATAAATATATAAAATGAAACGTTTAGAGTTTAGCGGTGCGGTACGACCACTATAGGGGTCGTAAGGCGTCAAATGGTTAAGCAAGTAAAAAGTAAAGAATTAAGACTAATACGAAAATCATGTCTCTATCCGCCTGTCTGTCTGCGACTCAGTATCAGCGTCGAAGACAGCCGGATAATTTTACTTTAAAATTTATCATTCCAGATTGTCACCGCCTATATTTTTTTGCAATTCCAATTTTCTCCCACATTAACACAAATTAACATTCAGCTCACAAAATACAGGCTAAACGTAAGCTTAATAAACTGCAAATAATGTCATGCTAGTTCTAGGTACCATATCACGAAGCTCGCCTTTGTCACTCTTGTTTAAATGGGTGCGGAACTTGGTTTCTGGAGACAAGAAAAAAAAATATTTGATAAAAGAATCCCAAGGTAAACATTTTGGTACCTATAAAGGAGGAAGTAACAGGCAGACGAAAAATTACGTAAAGAGAATCTTCAGAATTTTTAACCCTTGCGTGATCAAAGCCATAATATTTTGAATAAGATAGGCGGAGCTTGTAGCAAACATGATAAAAGGATTCTGCAGCAAATTGTGACAGACAGGAGAAAGAACGAAGCAGACTCTTTTAATTAATATCTACTCTAATAATTGCTGTATAGTATCCTTAGCTTACTTGTATAGGATTACTTGTTCCGGACCAACTGCATGACTTTCAGTTCATTGGTGCAGCCGCTGTCCGAGGTTCTGCATAATTCACTGCCATAAAGCTCCATCCATATTTCCAGTTCCGTCCTTAATGTGGACTTTCAGTAGCATGGTGCAGGAGGGAGGACGGGTGCTCAATTATCATAAATTTTAAATCTCCGATAACACAAAACGGAAATTATGGGGCTGACAAGTCCGCGGAAAGTTCTGGCCAAGAAAGGTCACCAAGCCGTAAAATTTAGCAAATAAAAATATTTTCCTAATGTTTTGTCTTGCCTCGTGGATCGTTACAAAATACATGGCGTCATAATGTTCTCCGTGATTACAAACATTTATAACAAGAAATCCAAAGGGCCTACCTTATTGGAATTGTTCATAGCCACAGGAAAACTGAAAAAAGTTTATTTGACAACTAGAGATGTTCGACGTGTGCTCCACGGGTGACACGGCACACATCGATACGATATTCAAGTTTCTGCCATACACACGTCAACATGGGCGCTTTCTGCTTGCACAGGCACCCAGTTTCAGTAAATTGTTTACACCGCGCACGAATGTTCTTGTCCGTAGGCGGGTCCTTTGCGTACTTTGCACGAAATGCACGTTGCGCAGTAACCACAGACTTAATCGTGTGATATTCCAACACACAAAACGACTTCTCCGCCGGAGCGGCCATTTTCTCACTACATGCACTAGCATCGCCTAGCGGCGGAAATGTGTACTACGATGAAAAGCAGCTTACTGGGGAAAAAAATCTTGAATTGTTCCTTCTATCTGTACTTGCTTACTCCATGTTGCAGAGTCCTTCTTGAGAAGCTAACTGGTTTGCAGCTAGTCAAGAAATTCCCCGCATTTCACGGAACACGATGGTTCATTACCGCACTCACAAGCGTCCGCCACGTGTCTCTATCCTGGACCAGCCCAACCCAATCCATATACCCACATCCCACCTCCTGGCGATCCATCCTAATATTATCCACAAATCTACGCCTAGGTCTCCCCAGTGGGCTCCTTCCCTCCGGTTTCCCCATCAAGACCCTATACACCCTCCTCTCCTCACCCATACGCGCCACATGCCCAGTCCATCTCACTCTTCTGGATTTTATCACCCGCACAATATTGGGCGAGGAGTACAAATCATTTAGCTCCTCGTTATGCAATCTCCTCCATTCCCCCGTTACCTCGTCCCTCCTAGGTCCAAATATTCTCCTCAACACCATG
>Ga0123355_10018456_pt1 | contig 11065 bp, 8 predicted proteins | sample TergutEmb28metaG_3_FD_89872 | JGI IMG/M metagenome (GOLD analysis project Ga0123355, IMG submission 89872) | Embiratermes neotenicus P1 segment gut microbial communities from Petit-Saut dam, French Guiana - Emb289 P1 | ecosystem: Host-associated > Arthropoda: Insects > Digestive system > Gut ...
AATCCGTACGGCGTTCACTGTGCGGCCTCCAGCTTTCCTTTGAGCATGAGCGGGAGACCGGCAACCATGAATGCCACGTTGTCGGCGATTGCCGCCACTTGCTGGTTGATCTCGCCCAGCAGATCGCGAAAGGCCCTGCCGGTCGGGTACGCGGGAACAATGCCGCTCCCGACATCATTCGAGACCAGCACAACCGGAGCTTCCGCTTTGCGCAGCGCCTCCAGGAGGGATTGCGCACGGGCAAGCGCGTCTTCGGCGTTGTTGTGTGCCGCGGACAGCAGGTTCGCGGTATACAAGGTCAGGCAATCGACCAGCATCACTCCCGCCCGCGGCGTCCACTCGCGAACCACCGCGTCGACCGAGACGGGCTCTTCGACGGTTACCCACTTCGAGGGGCGGTCCGCCTTGTGACGTTCGATTTTGCGGCGCATTTCCTCGTCGACCGCCGTGGCGGTGGCGACGAAAACCACAGAGGGATAGCGTGAGGCAAGCTTCTGGGCCAGCCGGCTCTTACCGCTGCGGGCGCCCCCCAGAATCAGCGTGATTGCTTTTTCGCCAGGCACAGAATTGCGGTTCAATCCGAAGCGGGATCGCCGAAGAATAGCTGATCTGCACGATCAAAATCGCGAAGATGCCCCGCAACCCTCCCATCGAGGTTGCAAGAAAGCCTTGAGTAGCACCTGGCCGGTCTCCTGACTTGCGCTTCAGCGAGTTTGAGCAGCCTTCCCAGGACGAACGCCCCAGTGGCTCACAACCTCTTTACCCTACTCTCCGCGCTTACAGTTACGGGGTAGTGGCGGACTCTCACCGCACTTCCCGACACCAAGTGAGCGATCTAACCAATAACGCGCCCGCCGCCCTAAGTCAAGGGCCTTTTGGACAGCATGCCTTTACCGCGCCTGCAGTTGACACCTGCCGGGCAGCGGACTCAGCAATCGAGGGAAAGCGTTTGGCTTCCCACCGGAACGGTGTTCACCTTCAGACCGGAATCGCGTTCGCCTTCGACCGGATTCCCCCAGTCACCCCAAAACCGGGGCAACGAGAGTAGGCCCGGGACTCTGTAGTTTTAGCTCGCCGGTTGCTGTGGGGGCATCCGATTCGGGCAGAGCCATCTCCATCTGCTGGCGGAGGTCAGTTTCTAAGGAAAACGTCGCATCAGAATCGCGCAGCATGGGCTTCGAGGAACTGGTGATGCTCCAGCCCCGTCCAAAACGTTTAAAAGGGGGGCACGAAAGAGAACAGGGGCGCAAAAGAACTGCACCCCCGTTTTCTTTTCAAGAGCTGCCGCAGTTCGTCGTTACAGACTGCCCGCGTAGGCTTCCACACTGGACACCAGATTTTGCGCCTGATGAACCAGACTGCTTGCCGTGTTGTTTGGAATCGTTCTGCCGTTCAATTCGGCAGCCTCAAGTAACGGAAGGATTTGCGACACGAGCGCATCGCGCTCGGCGGTGTAAGAAGCCAGCTTGTTTTCGATGCCGGTGTAGGCGGAGTCGTCATCGCCGGTGCCACTTTCCAGGGCGACTGTAGACGCATGAAGCGTGGCCAGGCCAAACGGGCCAACCGGAGACGTAATCTGTTTCAGTGCCTTAGCCAGCGTGACGAAATTCGCACTCCGCTTGACAGCGGAAGGCTGCGCCCAGCCGTTGAATTTTTCGACTAGCGCGCGTCCTTCGTGCGGGTAGTCATCCTTTAGACCCAGTAATGTGAGCATTGTGGGTCGAACGTCGCTGTGATCCGACCACGTTACCCGATCTACACCTGCCTGGTCGACACCCGGCCCTGCGATACCCAGCCAGGTGGTAGTGATCTCCGGCTGCACGTCACCGTGATTCCACGCAAAGCCTGGCTGTTGGGTGACACATTCGGTCTCCGGGCTCGTGCTGGTACCGCAGGCGGTGGAACCCGTAACAAAATAGTCGGGGTTGGCAAAAATGGTGAAGCTCGGCGTCCGTAGCGGGTCAAAGGTCTGCATGTGCAACGCTTTGAACTCGACAGAATTGGCCATAGCTTGCGCAATCGTGTCCGTAGCTCCGGAAATCGGATTCGTCACACTTACGATGCCGGACTCCCGCTCAAAGGCTCGCAGCGTAGGATCATTCGCGCCGGGGTTATTGGTCAGGTAGATGTCCGGCGCAGAATCGCTGTTCACAGAAGCGGGGGTGGTGATGCCACGTTCCGCCTGGAGCAAACCCCCGAAGTTTAAGGCCAGCTCGCCCACCTCGTTGCCGACCGTGTTGCCGTAAGTGCACGGCTTGGTCACTCCGTCGCAGGGAGCATTGGTGGGTTCGGCCGCGATCACATGATCTCCCTCCTCCGCCATGATCATGAAGAGCGTGTTCGCCGGGGTGATCCCGTCTTTAGCAAGACGCGTGAAGAACTTGTTGAACGCGTCGTCATACTGCTTCAGCGTTTGGACATAATCTGCTTCACCCGGACCGTAATCGTTAAGGTCTGAGGGGAAGCCGTAGCCGTAAGGGTTAACCGGGAGCGGCCGGTGCGGGGTGATGATGTAGGAATAGACCACCGGGACGCCGGCTTCGAGCATATCGGCGGCGTAGCCCAGCGAATATTGCGGCGCCAAGCTGAAGCCCGGAAAGCCCGGCGTCAAAGTGCCAGAAAAGTCATCCACGATGGTGTTACCGTTGATGTCCTTCAGATTTCCGTTACCGTCCAACACACTGCTGCCCAGCCCGAGATTTCCGAAAGCCTGGGTGACATACTTATGGCCGAAAAGGCCGTTAAACCCCTCGTAGGCGGTAGAGGTTCCAGTAGCCGGATCCGTCGTTGCTGCCGAGCCGTCGGTATTCGGCTCCCATGGCAACTTGTCGGGGAAGCCGCCATTTGCGGCTGAGCAAAGCGTGCTGGTTGCAGCGCAATGTATGGCCACGCCCTCATAGTTAGCGAAGGCGTTGGGATCTGTCGTTTGCGGTGAGCCTACTCCGAACACGGTGGTGAGATCGACGCCGGTGTTCTCGATCTCCATGTCGGCGGCGCCGACGGCGCCGACGTCGCAGCCGGCACGAGTGAAGGCCACCCACGGTGCCGGAGCGTTGACACCGTTGGGATGATCTGCGTCCAGGGGACCGCTGATGAGGTTATAGGTGTTGTCCCGGCTCAGGTCGGTCCAATAGGTGAAGGCGGACTGCGATTGCGCGTTGCCAAGCGGGTTGTATTCCAGGTAGCTGTTGGCCGCCGTCGCTACGCCGTGGCGGTCAGGGTACACGCCGGTCAGAATAGTGATAATGTCGTCCGAGGTGTGCGCGATGAGCGGCGTGTGATGATTGGAAAGAAGCACGCCGTGGTTCTTGATGAAATTGAGCAGGTGCGGCATTTGCTCAAGGTCGGAAGGTACCAGTGTCGACCCATCGCGTGCGGGGTCGCGCAGGAAGTGTGTATTGTCGAAGATGATTGTAACTACATGACTAACCTTCCCACGGGGCGAGTTGAGCTGGCAACTTCCGCCAGCACTGGCCAATGCATCCGCCGGTGCCGCCGCCATAAGCTTCACTGCTGCGCCTAGAGGAGCGGCCGACGCGGGCACTACTGGGGACAAGGCGAGCAGTGCCGCGCAACCCAAGGCAAGGGTCCGGCGGCACCAACCCGCCCAAACACTTGCGCCCGAACCTTCTCTGTTTTCTTGCGCGGAATTGGGACGAAATTTCATTTCATTCTCCTGAAGTGCAATCAACCAACGTGGAACGGCCCAGATATCTTATGCAAGCGTAGCCGAACGGAACATTACCAGGCTGGAACCGCCAGCGCTTTCGCGATACTTGTGTTTAGCGTCGCGCGCGTGGTCCCCGCCGCGCCCGTCAACTGCAGGAACTCACTCCCGTGTCAGAAATACGATTGAAGAAAATGCCGCTTGGGGTTAAGCAAAATGCAACCAGCAACTCAAGCGAAACGCCAAGGCTAATCGCACACAGATAAAAATGTGATGAATATGGGGCGACAAGAGGATGAGAAGGACATGAATCACCGTAAAACCTGTGGAAGACTGATCGGCGCCATGGACCGGACACCCGTGCCTGAATCGTCTTCGCTGACTTTGCTGGGCGCCGGTCTTCTTTGCTGCGTGGGCTTTGGCCTGGTGCGGAGGAAAAGCCCGGCTCTCGACCAGCCTGGAATCTCCTAGCCCGGCATCTTCGGGAATGTTTGAATGGCCGGGTTTTCTCGTGCGCGTGGCGGCAAACGAGCCGAAGTCCTCGGCCCGACGCGGGCAAAGAAAGATGGGGAATTCGGGAATTCGCCGCAACTGAAGGTCTGGGCAACCGTTGCTCTTGTTTTAAACGAAAAGATGTACGAGCCCAGCCAGTGCTCGAAGAACAAACGTTGCCACAGCAGGTCTAAACTTCGAGCCAACTGGCGGGCGGAAGGCTCTCGGAGAAGTGCTGGTGGAACAAGGCATACAAAATCTCTATCCCGTCGATGAGCCGCGGTCCGGGCCGCGAGAAGTAGGCGGAAGCGTCGACGGCATAGACCCGGCGGTTGCGCACCGCGCGAATGTCTTTCCAGCCAACGGGAAACACCGTACGGCGATATTCTTCTCTGGCCCTTTGCGCGTCATACCCGCATGGCATGATGACGAGGACCTCAGGGTTTCGACTTATGACCGCTTCCTGCGTTATTCGAGCGCTGTACTCCCCTGGCGCCGCAAGCGAGTCGCATCCACCTGCGATCTTCACCATATCGGGAACCCAATGCCCGGCGTTATAGAGCGGATTTAACCATTCCAGGCAGGCAATCTGTGGAATCGCCCTGGGTCGCGCCTGGACTCTCGCGATGCGCTCGCGCAAACGGGCGATCAGCTTCGCGGCCTGTTGGCGCCGCTCCGTGGCGTCGCCCACCTTTTCGATGTCGGCGAGCACATCCGCCAGCGTATGCGGGCTGAGAGGAAGAACTTTGGGTGGCGGCGAAAGCTCGGCCAAGGCTTTGGCGAAGTGCGGGGTCCCGACCGCGCACACATCGCACAATCCCTGGGTGACGACCAGGTCGGGTTGAATGCGAGCGAGTGCTTCCAGGTCCACAATGTAGGGACTCTCGCCATCGGAGGCGTAGTTCGACACTTGGCGGTCGATTTCCTCGGGAGTGAGACCCGGTCGAAGCGCGGTGTCGACCACCACGGGTTTTTGCCGCGCCTCCGGCGGGTAGTCGCATTCAAACGTGACACCGGCTACGGAGTCCCCGAGTTCGAGTGCATAAAGAATCTCAGTGGCCGAGGGAAAGAACGAGCAGATTTGCACGGGCATGCTCCTTCGGCGCCTATTATCTCACCGGGTGGCTGTGCCCTGAGTCAATGGGCGGAACGGAACGTATTTTGTTCCATTCGGCGGTGCCATTGTCGAAAAGCAAAGATAAAGATATTGAGACGGGCTTTACCGGAACTCAAGGCCTTACGTGCGTTTGGAACGGACTGCAGAATGTCGAGCAAGGGAATGAGAACCCTTTCTGCCCGTCGGCTCCGTGGCTGCCCCCCTACCCGTGTACGAAGGTAAGCGGTTGAACAGGCGAACGCGACGAACATGTGAAGCGCGGATCACGCAGCATGGTTAGGCAGATCGCGGGGGCCAGACGGACAAGCGGAGTGATCTCGGGCGGACTGAAATTTGGGGAACGATTCCGCCCCAACTCGCGCCACCCCATAAAGAGAGAATGTGTCCCCAAACCGACTGCCAGGTCTGCGGGCGGGAAAGACGATTCCATGGGCGTTGGCGCCTGCCGTTCGGGACCGGATTGCCATGGAAATCGCGAGATTCATCGATTCACCGTGGATCTCGTGCCGGCTCTTTCCCGTCCGTCCATGGGAGAGCGCTGATCCTTTGACGCTCACGTGTCGCGAGTTCCCGCGGAAGCGGCGCATATCCCAGAGAGGCGCACTGCTTCTGTCCTGAGGTTAGCATCCAGGACAGCAACTGTGCGATTGCCCTTCTTTTTTCCGGCTGCATGTCTTGGGTCGGAACGAGCAGCCAGGTAAGCGTGCTGATGGGATAAGCGCTTTTGCCCGCAGCATTGAGAATAGAGATCGGGTCGGCCCGTGTCCCCGCGCCTGCCGCGGCAGCGGTAATGCTTGCTAGATTTGCCCTGACAAATTGCCCGGCAGGATTGCGCACGGCTGCGTAGTTCAGTTGATGCTGAAAGGCGTAAATCAATGCGACATAGCCAATGGCATTGGGTGTCTTCTGAACCATCGCGGCGACACCTTCGCTGCCTGTGGCACCTGTGCCTGTCGGCCAGTTCACACCAGTGCCGCTTCCCACAGAGTTTTTCCACTGAGGACTGATCAACGATAAATAGCTCGTCCAGACAAAGGTTGTACCGCTTCCCTCCGAGCGATGGACCACGGCAATATCAGCATCTGGAAGATGCGCTCCGCGGTTTACCTCGAGGATGCGGGGGTCGCTCCATTTCCGTATAGTTCCTGAATAAATACCAACGAGAATCTGTGGAGTGAGTTTCAGGTCGCCGTGCAGACTGGACAGGTTATAAATGGGTACCACGCCCCCAACGACGGTAGGAAACCGTACCCAACCGGGTCGCGCTGCAGAGTCTTCCTCCCCCAGGGGCATATCCGATGCTGCGAAATCGACCTTGCCGGCTGTCAATTGCCGAATGCCGGCTTCCGAGCCAACGGCATCGTAGGAGACAGACATACCGGACGATTCAAACCATTTAAGATAAAGCGGTGCCGGAAGGGTCGCTCCCGCCGCATGTAGATGCACACTCGGCACCGTGTCGGACGCGCCAGCTGACGTGGAAGTCGGCATGCCGGCACGAATGGCGTGCAGCAGGCGTCCGGCGATCTGATCCGCGAGATCGTCGGTTATGCTGGCCGTATGGAACCGGCTGGGTGTCACGAGGTACGACCACACCACCTGCCCGGATTGGTTTGCAGCTTCAACGGACAGATACCCTTGATAGTTCGTCATGCGGCTGCCGTGAGAGCGCGGATTGGGGGAGATGACGCCGGTTGGCCAGATATTGGATGTACCGCGCAATGCGATATCCGCCTTGGCAGGGCGCTCCACAACGCGAAGGTTCCCGTTTTTGGTCAACCGGTCGATCAATCGTTGGCGAATGGCTTCGGCGCTGGTTCCATTTCCCAGCGAATCGATCTGGATGGAACGTATTTCAGTCACGGTGTTCGAGGTCTGTGACTGGGAGAGCTGGAACAGGCAGAGCAAGAGAACGGCAATGAGGTATTGCCCGCAAAGCCGCTTCGATCGAGGTCCCGGTAATTGGACTAGTATGGATTGCATCGCCAAGCCCCACGACAATAGACTGCAACGATTGTCAGGCAAAGTAAGAATGGGACCGTTGTCCTATGCATCGCGCGCCTCTCAGAAATCCACGTGCGTGCGCACCGATTGCACCCAGACCGGACCACGGTCCCGGTTATAGCCGGGATTCGCGATGTGGCTCAAGCCGAGTGCAAAGTACAACCCCCGCCAAGCGTGCAGGTTATAGTAGCTTTCCAGGATGTTTTCACGGCCATAGTTCAACCTGCCATCGCCCAAAATAAACCCTAAACCACCATATTTGAGGTAGTTTTGGTGATCGCGTTTGATCGCATTGCTCACAAACGCGACGCCGAGTTTGTCTACCGGGCGTCCCCACGAGGCTCCACTGTAATCCCCGCAAACCTCAATGGTCTGATCGACTTCTGTATAGGCAAACGATTCGTGCTGTCCTTCATTCCAGCCGAATCGGCTGCACACACGGGCTTTCGAGGTGATCTCTTGTTCATTGTTCCAACCAAAGCCGTATTTCACCGTGCCCAGGCGGGCGTGATTCGAGATCTCCGGCGTTGGATCGATGCCTTCGAGATACGCCTGGACTGCTTCGCGATAGTTGCCCATGTGGGCGTGGTTTACGAAGCTGAGGACGCGGGTCGTGCCCTTCCGTCCGGGCAGAAGAGATTTTCGCAACTCGAATTCCCAGTTCTGTCCGTTGGCTCGGCTGAAAGCCCAGTCGAGATCTATGCCATTGGCCACCGTGGGCATGGCGAAGATGCCATAGCGTACACTCCAGTCGCGATCGTCATATTCGATCACTCCTCCAACGGTGTAGCCTCGCGTATCCGCCGCGTAATCCCATGCGCCGTTGTTAACCACTGTCCAGTTCATGAACTGGAGGTGGCTGTCACTTCCAATGGAGTTGACGTCGAACACGTCCGGTAAGCTCATCTTTCCGATACGAAGTTCAAATCTTCGCACCGGCACTTCGGTTGCCAGCGACAAGTAGCTTCGATCCGATTCCGTCGTTTCGTTCGTCAGGCCAATGGTCTGGTGGATTTCCCCGCGAGCCAGATAGGGCGTTGAGCCAAGGTTCGGATTGCGCACTACATCGACATTGGTAAATCCGGCAAGTCCGAGGGCCTGGCTGAGTCCGCGCCCTCCAGCAGTTTCAAAGTCCACAAACAAATCGGTGTTGTAGCGGATGTTTCGATGCGGCTGAAGGCCAAGATAAAGGGTGCCAACCAGAGAGGTTTTATATTCGCCGGCTCCCTGAAAACTGTTCGTTCCCTGATAGGGAGAGTGAAACGGCGGACTGGATTGGAAGATGATATTCGCCTGCCCGGAAACCCAATAGGGCGCTGTCTCAGAATGGGGGAACATTGTGAGGGCTGCAGCTTCCGGAGGCTGGCCTTGATCCGGTGGGGCAGCATCTTTTCTTTGTGACTCGGAATTGGCGTCAGGGGAATAAAACTGCAGCATCCTCGTCCGTTTTGCCACAGGAGTGGGAGCCTCAGGCAAGGAAAGAGCTGCCTGCGCGCTGCCGAAACGCGCGCAGAAAAGCAGACATGCAATGACAATGCCGGTGCGCATAATGCCCAAGTTGAGGGTCCCGAGCCGAGCGACTCGCAAATGGAGTCAGGTATTCGGGTGTCTATTTGGACCTGTCGCCAATCTATAGATAAAGTCGCCCCGGACAATACCGCAATGCGAATTGGATGCCGGGAGGTTTTTCGGCTGAGGGCTTTGGTTAATACCGATGTTCGGAGCCCATCCCTCGGGTCGGCCTTGGAGGCATCCTCCGGGCACGACCCCAAGGAGGACATTTTCACCGTATCACAAGCCGGTAGTCCACAGAGATTCAGATCAGGAAGAAAGAGAGAAGAAGAACAACAAGGTCAAATCTTACATTGAATGGAAGCCGGCAGCCTTGTTCCATTTCAGATGAGAGCGGTGGAAGTTTATTCTTCCGGCTCGTACCGGCGCCAAACCTTTTTCAGATTCACTGTAAAACCCGCGACCGGCCCCGTACCTTTGACCACCACCCCCGTCTCTACGCGCACTGCCTTCTGTGACTCGTAAATCAGGACCTCCTTCTTGCAGGGATCTACCAACCAACCTGAGGCGACCCCGTTCCTGATCCACGATTCCATTTTGCGCTTGGTTTTGGAACGACTATCAGAGCCGGAAAGTAGTTCCACTACGAAATCGGGCACAACACGAAGGAAGTGGATTCCCTCTTCTCCAATCATACGGCGCGATTTCTTTCTGCTGATGTAGGCCGTGTCGGAGCCGAATATAGAACCGTCGGGGAGAAAAAAACCGGTGTTGTTATCAAAAACCCTCCCCTGTTCGTGCTGGTCCCACCACGTACTGAGTTGATGTATGATCTCTCGATTGGCGTCCCCGGTAAAGCCTCCTGCTGGCGGGTTCACTTCGATCTTCCCATCCTTCGTTCGTTCGAAACGGAACAGGTCGTTGGCCAGGCACAGCTTCTCGAATTCTTCATCGCTCAGAGGCGGCTCCGATTCGAGAACTAGAATTCTCGGCGGCGTCGGGATTTCAAGCGTAGTGCTCATCCCTTCATTTTAGCCTCGTCTTTTGGCTGGCCGAGCGCAGCGCGGACCATTTCTTGCATCCCGCCAGCATTGGAAGTCCACTCCGCGGCCGCAATCACCACCCGTCCCCGGAAAATCGTCCATGAACCTCTACTCCTTTTCCTGCAGCCCGGCATCCTGCTTTGCCGGTTCCTCGACCCGCAGAATCCGATCGCCTCTGATATCCCGCAGATTCTCCACGATCCCGCTCGGCCATCGGATTTCGAGCTCGCGAACCGATGCTTCGCGTCCCAACCCGAAATGCAGGCGTTTATCGCCGGAAGAAAGATAGCTGGACGCGGTCGTCACCGTCGCCCACTGCGCGCCTTGAGCGGTCGCGATCTTGACCACGGCTCCGATGGCGTCGCGATTGCTCTTGTGCCCGACTAGTTCGAGAGTCAGCCAGTGATTGGCGGTTTCGGTCTGGTTGTCGAGGATGTGCGCCGGGCCCCCGTTTTCGGTCACCACGGCGTCGATGCGGCCGTCATTGTCGATATCGCCGATCGCCATCCCCCGGGCCGCCCAGTTTTCATGAAAGGCCTCGCCGGAGCCGGCCGAAACGTCGGCGAACCCGCGTCCGGTGTTCCGGGCCAGGAGCATCGGCAGGCGATAGCGCAACTGCGGATAGGTCAACTGCACCGTGTCGAGCACGTGCGCCTGTGCGACCAGCAGGTCCTTCCAGCCATCGTTGTCGTAGTCGAGAAACCGCATTCCCCAGCCGGATTTGAGAAGGGTCATCGCCCCAAGTCCGGAACTGTCGGTCGTGTAGGCAAATGTGCCGTCGCCATTGTTCCGGAACAGAGCGTACTTCTGGTAGGCAAGGTCCGTTATGGCGGCATCGACGAGCCCGTCATTGTCATAATCGGCAAAGTCGACGCCCATCCCGGCAAAGACGTGGCCGTCGGTATCGACGGCGGCCCCGGCGAGAAGGGCGGTTTCCTCGAATGTGCCGTCGCCCTTATTGCGATAGAGCTGCTCGGGAACGGAATCGTTGGCCACGAAGACGTCGATTCGCCCGTCGCCGTCGAAGTCGGCGATCGCAACGCCCAGGCCCTTGCCGGGCTTTCGAAAACCGATCTTCTCGCCGACTTCGGTGAAGCGCCCGTTGCCGTCGTTGTGGTAAACCAGCGGCAGGGTTGGGGGAAACTGATCGGGATGACAGAAGGAGCGGTATCCTTCCTTTTTTTCTCCGCACCAGACATCGTTGAAGTCCCATTGCAGGTAGCGCAGCAC
>Ga0123355_10018457_pt1 | contig 11065 bp, 9 predicted proteins | sample TergutEmb28metaG_3_FD_89872 | JGI IMG/M metagenome (GOLD analysis project Ga0123355, IMG submission 89872) | Embiratermes neotenicus P1 segment gut microbial communities from Petit-Saut dam, French Guiana - Emb289 P1 | ecosystem: Host-associated > Arthropoda: Insects > Digestive system > Gut ...
GAGGCGTCAAAATATTGTTCCCCAAAACTCTGCAATGTCCTTCCATATCTATTCAATAATCTCTGAAGATCTTCCTGCCTTAGATTTAATGAAGTAACAACTTCATCCACCTCATTACCGAATAAAATGGTCTTATGCGCATGCATGAGTTCAGTTATTCTCATGATATTGGATCTCGAAGCATCAACAAATATGACCAAATCAAATAAACCTGGATCAAAATTTTTAATCAGCTCACTTTCACTCAAAGGCATGAATAGTGTTGAAAATATCGCAAAAAGATTGTTGAGTGCTTTATCATCTAAAGGTTGCCCTCCTTCAAGCAATTCAATTATTTCTAACAAAATGTTTTCGAAAGCGAAATGCTTATTTTTCCAACTTTCTTTTTCAATCATTTCATGTTGTAATTTCAATTGACTTTCTCTGAGATGTTCAATCCCTTGCTCTAAAAACTCTGACTCATAAAGATGTAATTGATCAAATAAACCATTTAATCTTCCCTGATCAAAAGCTTCTTTGAAATCAGGAACAACAGTTGTGTCTAAGCTTTGATCAGACATAATTGATGTTGTAAACATCGGTACTGTATCACCAATCTGACTAATGAAATTGCCAAAAATTATAAAATTTTGTCGCACCTCAATTAAACTTTCGATTTCTTTTAGCACTTCTCTAAACTCATTAATATGGTCATTCGCAAGCGCCTCATACAAATCTATACAAACTGGATGAATGTGCTCTTGCTGAATAAGTGGTTCATAAGCCCTAATGAAGTAAGATTTAACACGGAACCAATAGACCTCAAATTCAATCTTACTTAAATGCAAAGCTGCTGATTTGTATAAAATATCCATCATATCGATGCCAGCAGCCGAAATTCCCTTGAAATTTTTAGATAGTGCCATTGCACCTTCATTAAAAATCAAAATTAAATGCGCAGTTCGTAATGCACCAGTCATCTCAATTTTCTTTTTAGTATAAAACTCAGCTAACTGATTTGAATCATTAATATCTAAAGTCGATAAATCTGATAATTCAATACCAAACATCTGATTTAACCGTTCAATCAATAACTTTCTCTCTTCATTTGAACCATTGAAAAGTTCCAAATCTTTGATACCACGATTTATACGATCCAGTGAAGATGCCAATGTATGATAACTTTCAAAATCAGTTAATGCTATTTTAAGAACTTTTTCACCATAAGCAGTATTAATCTCAGAAACATCTTTGATCAACTTAGGTAATTGATCAAAAAGATACTGAATAAACCTAATATCGGTTGTTTTATCAAACATTTCTTCAAGATTAGCATCATTTTCAGTCAATTCCAGATATTTTTCTTCTGACGCAAGCATCTTTTGGTATTCATGATAACTATGAAGCTCATTAATATCGATGAAATCATAGTTAAGTAATGACATGTTTTCAGGCGTAAAGTAAGGTCTCAACTCCCAAAGCTTCTGAACTTCTGAATCTTTCATCTCAAAGCGAACATCCAACGGGATACTATCACCATTAAGATAATCATCTCCCCCTAATTTCGAGACAAGCTGCGCTAATTCGTAAGGATAATAGCGTTTATCCTTCCAAAAAATCTTTTTGCTCCCCAACTCACGATAATCAACTATTCTTGTTGTAATTTCAGTTAACTGAGCATTGATTTGCCAGATTTCCTCATTAGTCTTATCTGTCGCAAAGTTTGTAGGCTGATAATGACTTTTTTTATCAAGTAAATAACTCAAATCGTCCTTTAATCTTTTATAATTCATTGCCTTAGATAACTTACTATGCAAACTGTTTAAATAAGGAGGTATCGCCTCCTGTACTCTGTCTAGGATATTATCATCTTCTCCTACAACTAAAACGCGTTTTCCTGTCGCCATTAAATGTGTAACAAGATTAGCTACTACAAAGCTGTTATCTCCTTTTTCCTCTTCAAGCACCGCAACTGCATTATTTTGCTCTAACAAGTTTAGCATCTGTTTCTCTACACCATCAGTCGGCCAAACAAATAACGAGTCGGTTAATTCATTGATTTCATACTTTAATGTCTAATCACCAAGAGAAGAATAGTTTGGATCAACAATACTTCCAATGATGTCAGAGGGCGCCTGGTTATTTGACAAATATTCCACAATTGATTTTAGCTTATCTGCCTCATTACAAGATTGTCCTTCTCTAATAAAAAGCACAGAACGATGAAGCACTTGTGGAATATCCTCTGGAGCTAATGCTGCATCAGCAGGTGATGAAAGATATCTTCCATCAGGATGAATATGACTAATTATTTTTTGTAAAATAGTTGCAACTAAATTATCATCAAAAGGATCGACTTTCATTTCACTAGTATAAAGGCGGATTTGTTTAACAACTTCTAAATCATAAAAAAGTACATGATCAAGTATATCATCCACTGTTAATGATTGAGATTCAAAAATCAACTCACACATTTCTTCAGATCGATTGATAACAGCTTCAAGGTTAAGAGTTAAGAGTGGATGATATACAGCAGGCTCCTCAGGAATATACAAGATACCGATTCCTAAGCTGATTCTTCTTGTATCATCAATTTCATTGCCAAAATCTAGAATATAATCATATATTTCCTGTTCTTTGAGTGTTCGTTCGTGTTCAATACTTCTCTGATTGACATAGTCTTGCCATGCTTGATATTCCGCTAACACTTGTTCAATAAAAAATCCTGATTTTTCTTGCCTTTGGATAGCTGATTCCACTGAAATTTGTGCTTTATCAACCTCTAATAACAATTGTTGCCAATCATTGATTATAATAACATCTTTGCTTTTATCTTCAAGTTTTCTTTTGATTGCTTCCGCTTCTAGACGAAGGGTTGTTTCTAATTCATCTTTTGAGATTAGTAATTGATCACTTCCAATATTGTTATACTGGATTAAATTAAAAATAGTAGACAAGCCTATACTCACATCAATTTTTTCATCACTTACATCTGGTTTATGCAATTTGATACGCGTCTTACCTGCTTTCACATTTTCTAGTTGAATGTTACTCAATGATAAAATTTCATCTAAAAACCAATATGCTGGATACCCATTTAAACTATAATTAACAGATAGATTGCTATTTTGAGCAGCTAATAAATATTCAAAAAGTTGTAATGTTATTTTTTTCATTTCACAAAACCTCCGCTCCCTTTGCGACTTTTAATCACTATATTCTATAAATCTTGCTTGCGCAAAATAAGGATTCCAATGAGACCAATTACTAGCATTACAATTAAATTTTGAATTAGTATCATCGTATTGTTCATCTGCCACAAAGGAGTTCCAAATAATCCGCGAATAATACGAGTAGCTTGTGATGAAGCAAACAAAATCCCAACGAAAACAAAAATCGTGAAAGCCCTTCCTTTAGCAATAATAACCGATGTCATCAACGTCACAAATGATGATAACCATCCAACAATAAGGATTCCAAATGTTACCAATATTTCTCCGACTTCGGTGATCTCAATATAATGAGTATCAGTTACTGCAAACTCTAGCCCTCCAGTAGAAATCAACACAATAACTGTTGGCAAAATAGCAAGGAGTGTGAAACTAATAAAAGAAAATAATAACGTTGCACCAACTTTCACAAAATAATACTGCACACGCGACACACCACTAGCTATCATCAAACTCATCACTTTATTTTTATACTCAGTACGAGCCAGTTGATAGGGGTAAACAAATAAGAACACGAACGTTCCAAACACTGAAAATCCAAATAACCAAAGCATTGTTTCCACAAATGTACCGGGCGTTCGCATCCAACTTTGATTTGATATAATAAGTCCACCAATTATATTTAGACACATTAACACCAACATAATGAAAAGGTTAACACGATCGTGTAAATTTTTAAAAATCTCCATTCTGAATACATTCCATAATTTCATGTCACTTTCTCCTATCTAACAAATTTTGCAAACTGAACTTCTTTTTTAATTTGATAAAACTGAATATCATTTGCGACTGCTTGCTTAAATAAACTACGATAATCATCTTCACGAGCAACAAATTGTACGAGTTCTCCAACTTCCTTAAAAGCAATTCCTAGATCTGATAGCATTATCTTTAACGCATCACCATCACTGACTTCTAGTGTATAAATAAACTCTTGCGTTCTATCCTTTAAATCAAATTCGTGTCTAAAATCACCATTTTCTAACACATATACATAATCCGATATGGCTTCGATATCATCTTGCACATGACTAGAAATCAAAATCGTACGTCCTTGTTCTTTTAATTCAATTAAATAATCTCTAAACCACTCCACAGTTTTAGCATCAAGACCACGGAAAGGCTCATCAAAGATTAACACTTCTGCGTCGTTCATAAGTGAAATTAACAATTGTAACTTTTTCGTCATCCCTAAAGAATATGAAGAAACCTTCTGCTCTAACGCATCAGCAATCTCTAATTCATGAGCCAATACATGCAGTCGATCAAGCGGTGTTCCACCCCGCAATCCAGCAAAAAACTTTAGATTAAACATGCCGGTGCGATTCCGGTAAAGACTCATATCATCTAAAACAATCCCAACATTCCCTAAAACATTTAGATTATTACGTACTTCTAGTCCATCGATTAAAACATTCCCTTGATAATTTGTAATGATATTAACTAGACATTTAAAAAATGTTGTCTTTCCAACACCATTCTTTCCCACGATTCCATAGGCTTGCCCTTGCTCAAATGCGACATTTGAAATTTGCAAAACCCGTCTAGAACCATAAGAAAAGTTTAAATCATTCACCTGAATCTTCATATTTATCAACTACCTTCAAAGAGTTTATAAAATTAAATTTCAATAAAATTTTTCTATATCCTTTAATTATACCAAATTTCCCAGACAAATACTATGTTATATAGAAAAAAACTAGGGTAACTACATAAAAATCGTGATCCATTTTATTAACCACGATTTTTCTTATTCTTTAAACTCAAATTCAAACTCTAACACGCGCACTGTGTCGCCATCTACAACTCCCATCGCACGCAATTCATCATCTACACCGAGATGGCGTAAGATCCGCGCAAATCGTTGTACCGAAGCCTCCTGAGCAAAATTCGTTTGATGCATAATTCTGTCAATTGCTGGTCCTGTAACCGTAAAAATCCCATCATCAGCTAGTCTAATAAAAAACTGTTGCTCCTCAGCCTCAAATTTATAAACAACCACTTGCTCCATCTCTTCCTCATCATAAAGTGCAAATTCAGGAGTCGACCCAAGATAATCAGCCGCTTTATACAACAGCTCATTAATGCCCATCCGCGTTGCCGAAGAAATCGGAATAACCAACATACCTTCTATCTCTTCCTCTGTTTTCCCCTCATATAACTGTTCCTTAAACAACTCCAATTGCTCATCAGCACCATCTAAATCCATCTTATTCGCCACAATAATTTGCGGACGCTCCAACAGTTTATACTTATATTGACCAAGTTCATTATTTATGGTGACATAATCGGTAAAAGGGTCTCGTCCTTCACTCCCTGACATATCGATAACATGCAACAAAACACGTGTCCTTTCAATATGGCGCAAAAATTGATGACCCAGTCCCGTTCCGGTAGATGCACCTTCAATTAAACCAGGTAAATCAGCCATTACGAATGAACGACCATCTGGGACCCCGACAACGCCTAAATTAGGCACCAGTGTTGTAAAATGATAATTAGCTATTTTAGGCTTAGCAGCTGAAACAACTGAAATCAAAGTTGACTTCCCAACACTTGGAAAACCTACTAACCCTACATCAGCTAGCAACTTCAACTCAGCGCGAATCGTTAATTTCTGTCCCAATTCACCATTTTCTGCCAGCTCAGGAGCCGTGTTTCGAGGGGTCGCAAAGCGAATATTACCACGTCCGCCACGTCCACCCTTGGCAACCACCTTCCGCCCGTCAGCGGCAGTTAAATCAGCAATCACTTTACCAGTTTCATCATTGTAAATCACAGTCCCCATTGGAACCTTAACGATTAAATCTTCAGAATTCTTCCCGTGACAACTTTTGCCCATCCCATTTTCACCATGTGGCGCTTGCAGAATTTTATTATAACGCAAATCAAGTAATGTCGATAATCCCTCATCCACTTCAAAAACAACCGAACCGCCGTGGCCACCATCGCCACCAGCAGGTCCTCCTTTATCGATATATTTCTCTCTTCTAAAAGCAACTGCGCCATTTCCACCATTTCCAGCAGCTACTTTTATTGTAACCTGATCGACAAACATAAAAATACCTCCTTCCCAAAAAATAAGTCGACCTTTAGCTTTGATCGACTACGTCTGCTTTGCTTTTCTTGCATTCAATTGATTAATTCGCTGTTCTACCATCGCAATGTCTTCTTCAGAACACATCGCGAATATCTTCAATATCTTCATTTGTTAGAGCGAATCCACAACTTTCACAGAGTTTAATAGCAACTTTGTTATCGGGAAAAGCTGCTACGAATAATTCAAAATTTTTATTGCCACGTGAGCGTGTTTTTGAAGACAACATTAATTCTTTAATATACAAGTAAAGTGAATTGGGAAAAATCAATCTGCTTCCCACTAAACTCCTCTTCAATCTCACCTACTATTCCACAAGGAAGGTTACCTCTTGAATAAATTTCCATCAAATATTTAAAGAAGATGGGTATTTTTCGGTTGATTGAATAATAGTACTCCTCCATTGAAGCACCAAGAACATTCCAAAGAATGCTGTCTACAAAATCTTTGCCTAATCCGTGTTGATCTGCAAATTCCTTTGCAATCTTTTCCACTGACTTGAGCTTTTCCTTATGTGCCAGAGTAATTTTATTCCAATCTTCATTGTATCTTCTATGCTCACGTTTATGTAGAAAGGACGTCAATCTATTCTGTGCTTCTAAAATTGCATCATCCCAGTTATCTGATTTTATTCCCTTGCCCATCTCATTAAAGGAGCTTAGAAATTGAATTTTAATTGGACAGTTTTCTATAAAAAGCTCATTGCCACAATTTGAAAACCAATTAATATTGTTAATCTTTTCAAAAAATAAATTGCTCATATATTTCCTCCAAAATATCATCATTCCAATTTTTGCCCTCACCAAATCATTTTAGAGACTCAAGCCGTTCGCAAAGGAAGTCATAATTATACCTTGTCACATTACATAGAATTGAATGATTTAAAAATTAGATTTGTCCCCGAACCCACCCTCATTTGTCATAAATCGGTATGTGGTAATTAATTGTTAAGTTATTAAATTGTGTTGATGTAAGTCGTATTGGACATAAATTGTTACAAGTGGAATCGAACCACAGGACTGTCCCACGCCCCACCAGGAGGTTGCCAAGCACGTTGACGACGCTCATACCCGCTTTTATGAGACAAACTACCGACAAACTTTTTATAATTCTGTTGTCCAATTAAGCGCTACTCAGAACGTAATAATAATGCTTCTGCTAATTTCATGGTGTTCCTCCTTATATTGGTGCTCGCAACTTTGCTAAACAATCATGCCATTTTTATAATCTAACTAAGAAAAAGTAAAATCCATTGATTATGTTGTTCAGCTTCCTTAAAAAAATGAGAGATTGACTCAACTGTTCCATAAATATCCCTAAATACTTCGTCTTCATTATTATAAGCATTAGCGAGATAAATATCATGCTCTTTCATTTCTGCGAGTGAAAATCCTTCTCTAATAGTTTTTTCAGAAACAGTTGCAAATGCTTGATTGATTTCACTAATCTCTACAGGTGTTTTAAGCAAAGCAGCAATATCATCTTCATCTCCTACAGGAATACCATTTCCTAACACAACTTTTGACAGTGGATTGTCACCATTCTCTTGTGTATTCCCTACTAATACAAAGTCTATGATATGCCAATATTTATATATATCTAATAAGCAATCACTCTCATTGTCCGCCTCTAACAAATCAAATACATGGATTTCTCCATTTTGAAGTTGTTCTGCTTTTTCTTTACTAATTCTTATGAATTCACCACATACACCCATTCTTACCACCTCATATTTTATATAACCACAATTATTTAAAATTATTTCTAAAAGCCCTTCTCTTATGAAATTTGAAACTCAGGTAGCAATCATAATTGTTTTCCTCCTCTAAAATAAAATCCTTATATATTGTACCACAACCAGCAAAAAGACACAAATGTTGACACTTTTGTTCGAATGCTCGAGGTTTCAAATTAAAACAACAATAGAAAAGTAGAGACCATATTTACTAATCCATGAATTGTCCAACTTGGAATTATAGAACCATCTCCCATTTTTTCATTCAGATATCGATATCCCATAAGCCGGAAATAATCGTGGTTTAAGACTTTCAGTCTGCATTTATTGGCTATAAAAAAATAGAAAGAGTCTTAAGCTGCCCTAAAAGTTGGCATTTTAAGACTCTCCAAATTCAGAAATACTTCACTACAACCCTTTAGCTTCCCCATTTAGGATGGTAACTTTGCTGATCGCAGTAATTCACATATCTCGTTCTGCAACTATATTTACGCCTGTTTTGAACAAGTCTGAGATAATAATGTCTCCCATTTTAATCGGGGAGGTTAGCGTAAGCTTATTTACTTCCTTAACTACTTCAAGTTTGTATTTATCAGGAATTGGCACATCAGTCCTTACAGGAATTACGCTATGTATTCCCCCTTTGATTTTGACAGTTGTGCAAACCATACGTAGCGGATTTGTTATCTCATCATGCGCATAGGTAATTCCCTTTGCGCAAATGTTGCCCTCAACCTTCAAGTCTTCAGGTGTACCAGTTACTTTCAACCTGCATCCCACCGGGCAAACAACGCATATCAATTTCTTTTCCATAATCACTCTCCTCCTACTTCAAGCGAAATCTCAATGTCACCAGACACACCCTCAAAGAGCGTTTTTTTAACGCTCTGTTTAATCATTTCACCCGGGGTGAGATTTCTCTTTTTAAAGTTCGCAAGAACGTCCCCGTTGCTTTTTATTAAAATTCGCGCCTTGTCATATACCTCCTCAACCCGCATAAATAAATCAAGCTTATCTGGCATGGTCGAATACCTAAGTTTGTGCGGAACACAATAGGTAATTCCCCCAGACACCACGACATTCATACACTCGGAGTTGCTAGAGGTCTCTCCTTTTACAAAGCGCGCAGCATTTGCTCCCGCTCTAACACTTTCTTCCGACACAAAGTCAACAACATCGTGAACATGAACAACATTGCCGCAAGCAAAGATTCCATCTACAGATGTTTCCATACTCTCATTTACAATTGGACCGCTTGTTTTTGGGTCAATTTCTACACCAGCCATCCGTGAAAGCTCGTTTTCGGGGATAAGCCCAACAGAAAGTAAAACAGTATCACACTCGTACTCTTTTTCTGTTCCTGGGATAACTCGTTTGCGCTCATCAGTTTGGGCAATAGTGACGCTTTCAACGCGCTCCTTACCACTAATTTTTGTGATATTGTGATTCAAAAGCAGCGGTATTCCGTAATGATCAAGACATTGTACGATGTTACGGGTAAGACCTTTTACAACATTGCCACGCGCTAAAACAGCAATTGTCTCTCCACCCTCAAGCACAATCCGTCTCGCCATTATCATCCCAATATCTCCTGCACCGAGAATTACTACTTTCTTACCAACCATGTATCCTTCGATATTTATATATCGTTGGGCTGCTCCCGCTGTAAAAACTCCTGCGGGTCTATCTCCGGGAATTGCTATCGCGCCTCTCGTTTTTTCCCTACAACCCATTGCCAGAATGATGGCTTTTGCTTGTATATCTAGTACACCTTCTTGGTTCATTGCCTCGATCTTTCTATCTGACGAAATTGAAATGACCATTGTATCCAAAAGAATATCTATGTTCTCTTTTCTTGCCATATTGATATAACGTTGCGCATATTCAGGTCCTGTGAGTTCTTCGTTAAAAATATGTATGCCAAACCCGTTGTGTATGCATTGTTGCAAAATGCCGCCAAGTTCAATATCCCTCTCCAACACAAGCACTTTATCTATTCCGCTTTGTTTGGCCGTGATTGCGGCCGCAAGCCCAGCTGGTCCGCCGCCTATAATAACTATGTCATAGTTCACCATATCGTAAGCCCTCCTATTTAGTTTTCCCCGTGAGTATGTATGACGAGCTCTTCTCCAGAATAATTTCCTCTAGTGGCAAATTTTGCTCTCTTGCAAGTATTTGCTGCACTTTCGGACCGCAAAACCCACTCTGGCATCTGCCCATTCCTGCACGGCATCTGCGCTTCACACCGTCTAAAGTAGTAGCGCCTACCTTACGATTTATCGCATCTACTATATCTCCTTCGGTAATATTTTCACATCTACAAACAACTCTACCGAATAGAGGGTTCTCTTTAACCAAAATCGCCTGTTCTTCCTTCGTCATTTCAATAAATAGTTTCCTTTTTACTCTAGGGTCAAAGGATTTTTTTGCCATGATGTTAAGACCAAGCTCTTTTATCATTGAAACCACATATAGCCCTATTGCTGGAGCAGCTGCAAGTCCTGGCGATTTAATTCCCGCAACATTAATAAAGTTTGGGACATCCCCAGCCTCTTTAATTATGAAGTCGTCCTTATCTGATATCGCACGTAGACCAGCGAAAGTTCTAATATTGTTTGACCAAACCGACAGCGCCGGCGTCAGAAGCTTTGCACCGGCGCTTGCACGCTCTAGCATTTCTTCTGTTGTGTCGAGACTTTCTTTGCCAATGTCGTCCTCTGTTGTAGGACCTACCAGTACGTTACCATGAACGGTTGGCACGATAAGAATCCCCTTACTAACCTTTGATGGGCAAGGAAAAACAGTGGAGTTAACGATCCCATTCTCCACTTTATCAAGCAGGAAGTATTGTCCCCGCCCTGGAATGATTTTGAAAGCTGACTCCCCGACCATGTCGTGAACCTTATCCGCAAACACTCCCGCAGCATTTACAACGTATTTTGTTTCTACCGTTTTGTTCTCAGATCTTATCATGTAGCCGCTATCTATCTTTTCTATTGCCTGAACATCGAAATTAAGAAGACA
>Ga0123355_10018458_pt1 | contig 11064 bp, 11 predicted proteins | sample TergutEmb28metaG_3_FD_89872 | JGI IMG/M metagenome (GOLD analysis project Ga0123355, IMG submission 89872) | Embiratermes neotenicus P1 segment gut microbial communities from Petit-Saut dam, French Guiana - Emb289 P1 | ecosystem: Host-associated > Arthropoda: Insects > Digestive system > Gut ...
CAAGCTTGCTTAGTATCCCTAAAATCCAAAAATCGGTTTTTAGGGATACTGATTCAGCGGTTTTACCTGTTTGCAAGCTTGCTTAGTATCCCTAAAATCCAAAAATCGGTTTTTAGGGATACTAGTTCCGTGATTTCCCCTTTGCAAAAAATATTCGATGCGGTTTATCCTGTCAATGTTGAATAGCTTCTTGACTTCTAACTTATAATATATTATATTAGCAATAAGGATGAGTAGCCAGTTAAAAGACTGGCTACTCTAGTTAAATATTTCATATTTGGTCTGGTGTTGATCCACCAGGCTTTTTTTTGCTACTTTATAGCGCTTAAAACATGTTTTAACAACTAATTAAAACTTTTGTACCTTTTCCTACTTTGCTAAATATTTGGATATCCATATCGTGCTTATCAAGGATGTTTTTAGTGATTGATAATCCTAACCCATGACCACCTAATTCCTTTGATCGAGATGAATCAGCACAGTAAAAGGGGTTGAAAATTTGCTTTAAATCTTTAAATGGAATACCAACGCCTGTGTCGTCAATAATGATGCGACTGTCAGTTATTTTAATATTTACCATACCACTTTCTATATTATAGCGTACAGCGTTGTGAACTAGGTTAAAAAACGCTTGTTCTAGTAATCTTTTATCACCTTGCCACCCTCCCGTACCAGTGATTTGTATTTGTAAATCTTTGGCTGCGATTTCTGTTTGAAGCTTATCAATGACACTTTCCAATAACAATCGTACTTCAAAAGTTTCACTCTTAGCTGCTTGTAGTTCATTATTAAACGACAAAAGCCCTTCAACTAGCCCGATTAATATTTTGGTGTTTTAATCACCACACATGTGCTCTTGCTTATAGCCGGAGCTAATTTTCTAATAACTAAATGAATTGTGACCACATACAGGTTAGAGTGCAACAAAAGATTAATCTCATAGAATATAGCGGTTGACAGTGTAATTGCACTCCTAGTATAATGGTTGTAAGAATGCGAGATAGGAGGTGCTCTACTGGCTTAAAAGAGTGTCGATATCCGCATTGATTAAAATAGGGTTAGTGCAGATTGAAATTGATTTTTATTATGGTAAGATTGAATTATAAAGGGAGGATTGAATTATGAAAGCTGAATTTACCCTTGAGGAATTAAAAAAAGGTGTAAAGAATCCATATTTTGATAAGCTATGCCGAAAGGTTGAAGTAGTCGTTACGCATGAAGATTATGAGGTCTTTTTAGATGCAGCACGTCAGAATGGAGATAAGGTAAGACCAGAGGATGTTATGTATCGCTGTCTGAAAGACTATGCCAAAATGTTACAAGAACATGATTAAAATCCATTGAAGTTGAACTTCGAGTGAGATAGTAGACAAATAGCTAGAAATCGGAAGTTAATCATTGATTAGTTTCCGATTTTTGTTTCGAATAATTGTCTAAAAAAGTCGCATTTTAAGACACCTTTTTATTTTGTAATCACACATGCTTTCAACCTACTAAAAAAAATTGTATATTTTGAGGAAATATGTGAAAAATATCAGTAATCGCTTGACGAAAATGGTTTCATGATTTATAATGGAAAAGTAAGTATTAGGACTTTTTTTCATTTATTTTTATCGTTGGGTTAGAATGTTAGGGCAAAGGAGGTGTTAAAAATGAATGTCTATATCGAGTTAAAGCAACATATCGGCGCTCCTTGTAAAGCGATTGTTAAAGATGGTGACTCAGTTCTACGTGGACAACTAATTGCAATTCCAAATGGCTTGGGTGTCAACATCCACGCGAGTGTATCTGGTATAGTACAAAAGGTTACCGATGAGCAAATCATCATTGAAATCGCAGAGATCCAGCCTGATGATTTTGTGAAAATTCCCGAGGGATTGTCCCATTTAGAGGCAATCGAATATGCTGGGATTGTTGGTGCTGGTGGTGCAGGGTTTCCAACTTATGTAAAATATAAAAATAAAATTGACGGGGGCTTTGTTATAGCTAACGCTGTTGAGTGTGAGCCTGTTTTGGGACATAATGTGCAACTGATGGAAGAGCATCCAGATGTTATTGTTCGTGGTTTGAAATATTTGCTCGAATTAAGTGGCGCAAAGCAGGGTTATATTGCGATGAAGCTAAAATATCGCAAAGCTGCTCTTGCATTAGGGAAAGCTTGTAAGGATGAACCTAATATTGACGTTAAGTTTGTATCTGATATGTATCCCGCTGGTGATGAGCGGGTAGTTATTCGAGAACTATTGGGTGTGGAATTACAGCTGGGCGAGTTACCTAGCAGTGCGAATGCCCTTGTTTCAAATGTTGAGACAATAAAAAATATCGTTAATGCGATTGAGTTACGAAAGCCATGTATTGAGAAGGATTTGACTGTTGCTGGTCGGGTTAAGTCGGGTGTGCGCACTTTTGTGGATCAGCCGCTTGGGCTGCCGGTAAGTTATTATATTGAGCAATGTGGAGGATATGTTAAGCCTCATGGTGAGATTGTTATAGGTGGACCGTTTACTGGTGTGAGTGTGGTTGGTTCGGAGGAGACGCCTTTGACGAAAACGACGGGTGGTATTTTAGTTGCGATGCCGTTTCCACAGGAGCGTGGCAAAATTGGTTTGCTTGCGTGTGAGTGTGGCGGGGGCGAAGAGCGTCTTGGTGCAATTGCTGCGGCTATGGGTGCTGAGGTGGTTGCGAGTGAGATGTGTAAGCGTATGGCGGAGTGTGATGGGCGATATAGATGTGACTTGCCTGGTATTTGTCCTGGTCAATCTGATAAAATTCTTAAGATGAAAAAATCGGGAATGGAAGCTGTGATTATTGGTTCGTGTGAACCCTGAACGAACACGGTCATGACCATTGCTCCTAGGTTAGGAGTGAGAGTATATCATAGTACAGATCATGTGTTACGGGCAGTAAGTCGGAAGCTCGTTAGGAGTTAGAGGTTGGATGTAAGAGGTTGTAGAAGTTTCATCCGCTTCTAGGTAATAAAATTTGAAAAAAATACGATGTAAAGATGAAAGATGCTTGAAAGGTTTTTTTAACCTCCAACCTCTGATATCTAACATCTAGAAGGGCGGTTTTAATTTATGGCAATTACTGTAGAAACAGTTAAAGATCATGGCAAAGATCCAGCGGTCTTATGTTGTAGAGCTGAGGCGGGTATTGTGATTTCACCCGCAAATTTAGAGGATCCAGCTTTATTTGCAGATTTAGAAGATTCAGGTTTATTAACATTGCCTGATAATTGTTTGACGATCGAACAAGTAATAGGAGCAAAGTTAGTGAATACATTAGATGCACTAACCCCTTTAACTCCTGATGTAGTAGACGGTATTGTTGCTTCTGCGGAAGTGCCAGTTGCAGCCCCTGAGCCACCAGTGGTTGATGCACCCATGGGTGTTGCACCAATGCATAGTGGCATGGTAGCTGGTGGCAATGTATTGAAGCTTAGCATCCAGGAAGGAAAGGGAATTAATCTTGAAATTCCGTTATGTGCACCTCATTCGCATAGTCAATATGTGGGGCATCAACCAGAGGTTGCGCCAATTGTACCAGGGGTACAGCCCCTTGTTTATGCTGATCCAGTAGCGGGAGCTGCGAAAAAAATGCGCAGTGTTACGCAAAGGCATTTTAACATTAACGAAGTTAAATTTGCAGATGAAACAAAAATTGCAGGAACTACGTTATTTATTCGTCATGCTGAGGGGATGTGTAAAGAAGCTGTCGGGCTAGAAAAACTTGTTGAAAAAATGGTTGTGGAGATCATCACGCCTAAGGAGTACGACACTTTCAGTGAAACAATTATGGATGTTTTGCCAATTGCTACAAAAGAAGAAGGTGAGCTAGGCGAAGGCATCACCCGGGTTCTTGATGGCGTTGTTGTCTTATTAACAGGTACTGATGCAAATGGTGTTCAAATTGGTGAGTTTGGTTCTTCAGAAGGAGAACTTGAGAAGAACATTATGTGGGGTCGACCTGGGGCACCTGATAGAGGAGATATCCTTATTAAAATCGAAGCAACTATTTCAGCAGGTGCTAACATGGAACGCCCTGGTCCGCTCGCGGCACATAAAGCAGCGGATTATATTACTGAGGAAATCCGACAAGCGTTGAAAAAAGCTGATGCATCATTGGTTGTGCAGGAGAATGAAATCGCACAGTACCGTCGTGCAGGAAATAAAAAGGTTGTTCTTATTAAAGAAATTATGGGACAAGGGGCGATGCATGATAATTTAATTTTGCCAATGGAACCAGCTGGAATTGTAGGTGCTAAGGCTAATGTAGACTTAGGTAATCTACCGATTATGCTTGCTCCGACAGAGGTATTAGATGGAGCGATCCATGCTTTAACTTGTATTGGACCTGCATCTAAAGAAAATTCGCGTCATTATTTTCGTGAACCTTTAATTCTTAAAACGATGGAAGATGAAGAAATTGATTTAGTAGGTGTTATTTTCGTTGGTTCGCCACAGGCAAACTCTGAGAAATTCTACGTATCGAAGCGGCTTGGAATGACGATTGAAGCTATGGAAATTGATGGAGCGATTGTCACAACAGAAGGGTTCGGTAATAATCATATTGATTTTGCATCTCACATTGAAGAGATCGGTAAACGTGGCGTTGCTGTTGTAGGAATGTCTTATTCTGCGGTACAAGGTGCACTTGTTGTCGGTAATAAGTATATGGATGCGATGATTGATCTTAATAAGTCGATGCAAGGGATTGAGAATGAGATTTTATGTAATAATACGTTGTGTGATGAGGATGCGATTCGTGCACTTGCGATGCTTAAGGCGAAAATGGCTGGTGTAGAGATTAAAGCTTCGGAGCGGAAGTGGAATCCGAGCGTGAAGTCGAATAATGTTGCGATGGTTGAGAAGGCGACTGGTGAGAAGATTGCGTTGACGGATAATGAGCAGGTTTTGGCGAAGAGTAAAAAACGTGCTGAACTTTATGAAGTGGAGTAAGTTTAATGTTTAAAGATAAAAACTTAGCCCTGCGTGCTAAGTTCTGAAGTTTATGAGGTGAAACTTATGGATGGAATTAATAGGCTGAAGTATGTATCGACTGAAAGGATGTATGAAGGTATTTTAGTTGAGGTTACTGATGGTGCTGTGACGATTGACCTTAAGGGAAGGTTGGGGCAGCTTAAGATTCCGAGGAGGATGCTGATTTCTGAATATGAAATTGAGGTCGGTCAAGAGGTTGGATTTGTGATGTCTTATCCAGAAGTTTTAGCTGAGGAACCCAATGTGGATTATGTTAAGGCGATAGAGGAGTCTGCTAGGCGGAAGGCGTTGGCAGAGGAGTCTAGGGCAGGAATCCGAAAACAGTTTGAGTGAAGCAGCGTTAGTATCGCGAAACTGTAATTTGGGAAATAGTGATACTCTATCATTTCCCAGTAGCTGTTTAACACGTAGGAATAAAAAAGCGTATCCAACAATAAGGTTAATGATATAAAAGAAGTATTAGAAGACAAGGAAGGTTTGCCCTCAGCAATTTTGCAATTGCTTGAAGGTTTTCAAACCGAAAGGAGAAAGGTAAGTATGAAATTGACAGTTGTAGAAGGCTTACAATCGGAAATTTTCGTTCCGGTCACACCGAAACCTGTTTTTACACCCGTAACAAAGCCGTTAAGCGAAATGAAAATAGCTCTGGCAACAGCGGCGGGTATTCATTTAAAGGAGGACGAAAGGTTTAATTTTGCTGGTGATACAACTTATCGTGAAATTCCAGGAACAGCAAAAGCAACTGATTTAATGGTTTCTCACGGTGGCTATGATAATGCAGATGCGAACCGTGACATTAATTGTATGCTTCCAGTAGATCGCATGCATGAACTTCAGAAAGACGGATTTTTTAAAGAAGTTGCCGATAGACATTTCGGATTCATGGGTGGAGGAGGAGACCAGACAGCGTTTACAGAATCCACTGGTCCCGAAATCGCCAAAAAATTATTAGAGGATGAGGTAGACGCTGTTTTACTAACTGCCGGCTGAGGAACCTGCCATAGAACTGCCGTGATCGTGCAGAGAGCAATTGAAGAAGCAGGAATTCCAACTATTCTTATCGCAGCATTACCACCAGTAGTACGTCAAAATGGAACACCACGAGCAACAGCTCCGTTAGTTCCAATGGGAGCAAATGCTGGTGAACCACATAATATTGAAATGCAAACAAATATTTTAAAAGATTCTTTAACGCAGTTAATTGAAATTGAAAGTGCAGGTAAAATTGTGCCATTACCTTATGAGTATATTGCTAAGGTTTAGTTTTGAATATTAATTAGAAGAAGTGTGCCTGGGGTAGTGCTGATTTAAGGGTATGCGACCTCGGCAAACTATAAATTTATGATTTGGAGGGAAATAGATGACAAATAGCCCATTAATTACGGCATTAACCTCATTTCCAATGACTAACCCGAAGAAGCAAATGTTCTCAGTGATTGATTCTCATACAGCTGGAGAACCTGCGAGAATTATTGTTAACGGATTACCAGAAATTCCTGGGAATTCAATGGCAGAAAAGAAACAATATTTACAGGACAATTTGGATAATTTAAGAACCTCTTTAATGTATGAACCGCGTGGTCATAATGATATGTTTGGAGCATATTTATTGCCAACAACGATTCCAGAAGCACAACTAGGTGTTGTATTTATGGATGGCGGTGGCTACTTAAATATGTGTGGTCACAATACTATTGCCGCTGTTGCTGTTGCACTTGAAACCGGTATGATTAAAGATGAAGGCAACGATACTCAAGATGTAATACTTGAAACACCTGCTGGTCTTGTGACAGCTAAAGCGTTTTTTGATGAAGATCGTGACGTTCATGAGGTTTCATTTGCTAATGTTGAGTCGTTTTTGTATAAAGAGAATGTTAAGCTTAACATAGATGGGATAGGTGAAATCACATTTGATATTTCTTTTGGAGGTAGTTTCTTTGTTATCCTCGCTGCAAAAGAGCTAGGATTAAAGGTAACACCTGATAATGCATCAAAGTTATCTGCTTTAGGTATGAAGATTATGCATGCTGTGAATGAGCAGATTGAAGTTCAACACCCAACATTGTCGCACATTAAATCAGTTGATTTAGTTGAGATTTATGATGAACCAACGCATCCAGATGCAACTTATAAGAATGTTGTTGTATTTGGAGAAGGGCAACTTGATCGGTCGCCATGTGGAACGGGAACAAGTGCGAAAATGGCTGTTTTACATGCACAAGGTGAACTAAAGCTGGGAGAACCGTTTGTGTATGAGAGTATTTTAGGAACCCTTTTCAAGGGTGTGATTCTTGAAGAAACTGAAGTTTCGGGAATTAAAGCGATAGTCCCTGAAATTACTGGGTCGGCTTATATTACTGGATATAATAATATTATTATTGATCCAAAAGACCCGGTAAAAGATGGTTTTATGTTAAAATAAAGTTCAATGATATTTGGGCATATGCGTAATATGTAATAGAACGCTTGCATATACTGTTATAGATGCACGCCTATGGTGTAAGAATTAGTGACATCGGGGGTTTTAAAAAAGAAAATTAAAATAGGAGATGGTTTTATGGAGTTAATTGTTTTGTTAGGATTACTTGGTATACTCACTGCAGTGTTTCTTTACTTTTTCCTGAAAGATGTGATCGCGCACAAAGATACTCCACCAGAAGGAATGGATGGTGGTCCGAGTCCACTTTGGATTTCCGGTATTATTGGTCTAGTTACTAACTTTTTTGACACACTAGGTATAGGTTCATTTGCACCAACAACTGCTTTGTTTAAAGCAACTAAAGTGGTTGATGATGCAGTTATTCCTGGGACACTTAATGTTGCACATACATTGCCAGTGGTTTTCATGGCATTTTGGTATATTGATGGTGTTGATGTTGAATTTGTTACGTTAGCTACTCTCATTGGAGCTGCCGCTGCTGGTGCATGGCTTGGTGCTGGGATCGTTGCTAGGTTTTCAAAAAAAATAATTCAACTTGTTATGGGTCTCGCACTCCTTACGACAGCAGTTGTTATGACACTTAGAACTATAGGCGTTATAGAAGGTTTCGGTACTGGTGATGCAATTGGTCTTACAGGTGGACTTCTTATAGCTGGTATCATTGCTCATTTTATTCTAGGTGCGCTTATGACTGCAGGGGTTGGACTTTATGCACCATCAATGGCAGTTATATATTTGCTTGGATTATCACCTGCAGTTGCATTCCCGATTATGATGGGAGCTTGTGCATTCTTAATGCCTGTTGCTGGAGTTAAGTTTGTTAAGGAAGGGAAGTATGCTAGAAAGCAATCTTTAGCAATTGCTATACCTGGTATTTTAGGTGTTTTTCTGGCAGTAAGCATTGTCCTCAATTTGCCAATGGAAGCTCTAACTTGGCTTGTTATTGGTGTAATCGTTATTACATCTGCAACTATGCTTTATTCTTACAAAAAAACTAAAGATGCAGAAGGATAAATGGTAAGAGAATTTTAAAGACGCAATCGATTAACATCGAGGCGTCTTTTGATTTGCTAAAAAGAAGCATGCACAAAATTCGAGAAAGCTTATGAAATGTGCCCTCGGTGGCTTTGTTTAGATCGTGGAATATTAAGGGGACAAAACAAAAAAGCGAGAATTGTGTCTCGACTTTTGTGCTGATAAATGTTATTTACGCTTAAGAAGTCCCACTAGGAAAATCACAAGGCAAGCTCCACCGACTGCAATAAGAATATTCAGTAGGTTGAAGCTGAAATCACCGCCAAAGTCGCCGAAACCTAAAAGTGAAGCGACAAAGCCACCGACAAATGAGCCGATAATACCTAGGATGATATTACCTACCAAAGAGTTTCGGCTATCCATAATCATGCCTGCAAGCCAGCCAACTATTGCACCGAACAACAACCATAGTAATATTGATATAAGCATAAAACAATCCCCTTTCTGTTTTTATTTTTACCGTAAATAGTACTTCTATATAATTATATGATGCATTACCTATTATATGCATTATGAAGGTGCTTGTCACTGGAAAAATGCCCTGCTTTATCTATGCAAGTGCTTTTTACAACATCAAAAAAAAGCCATAGGAATCGACTCATTCGATTTTTGTGGCTCTTTCAGTAATCGGACTAAAGTCTTATTTTGTTTACTTAATTAGAATAAGCTTAATTTTCGCAATTAATTATCTGTCTCAAGTAAAATTAACTTGTTTATATACATATCAACAAGCCCTCCTTATTAAGGTTGATTTTCTCAAGTAGAAATGAAAAATGAATTGCAGACAAAAAAGTTTGATATTCTAATTTTGGATTATATGCCTTTTTAACTTCTTCGTACAACTCATCTGCAACAAAACTTTGCTTGTTTAACATTTCAATAATACATGCTGATATGTAGTAAACAGTATCTTGGGGCTTAACAGCTGTATTTATTATCATTAGCTTCACCTGCTTTTGGAGGAATTTTCAGCAATTTACATTTAGTAACAGCATAAAACATGATGAGATAGATAGCTTCTTCTAAATTCTACAGTTGTATTCTACTCCTAAATTATAACACACAACAAAAATTATTGCAAACCTAGAACTTAGACATGTGATTTATACCATGTGACTTAAATTTCAATAACAGATCCAGTAGATATGTGCTGCAGATTTTCGCCCATGCTTTCACGAATACACTTAAATGCCTTCTCTCCTGTACAGTGACCAGTATAAAACACAGCTTCGTGCACAGACAGGTCGCTCGCCAACTGTTTCACTACTTCTAGCGACTCGGCAGTTTTATTGGCGGGATTATACAAATGAAATCCGCCAAAGGCTGCATGAATAATAGGGATATGCTTTTTTGCAGAACATAAAATATTTGCATTATCTTCACTTTTCTTCCTCCTGGTATGCTACATTCACCAAATCCTATCCAATACCACACTGAGCCAATTTTCCCACATCAAACATTTACTTCTAAAATCCGCTTCCCATCTACCTCACGCCACTCCATCTTCGACTCAGATTTCTTCCTAAAATCAAAGGTTAAAAAATACCCCACATCAGCACCACGGTCATCCATATATCCCAAAAGCTGCTTAATCCCATCTTCCCGATCTCTTTCAGAAAAAATCCGCTTCAATTCAACAAGGTACTCGTGACGTCCATAATTAACAATCAAATCCATCCGCCGTTCATCACTTAGCTGACTTTCATAATGATAATGACCAATACCGTTAAGTAATGGCTTCAAATAAGACAAAAACGAAATGCGATATTGGATTTCTAGCAGCTCTTTCTTTTTTATTGGAAAAATCTCCCGATTAAAAAACGCTGCAAATTTCTCCAAGCATAATTCCATATCAAAATAATCATCAGTTGCAATATTATAAAATGCCTCATTCGTTCGCTTATTAGATTTACTCTGTTCGTTTTTCGTAACAAAATAATTTGAGATTCTAGTTTCAAAAATCTTATTAAACACAACAACCGAATATCGACGATCAAATTTAATATAGCCATACATATAAGCCATATCAATGATCGGATTCTCAAAAGAAAAACTTCTTCTCTTTCCTAATATCAACACATCATACATAAGGCGATATAAATCTTCATGATTTTCCAGATTCTTGCCCATATCTTTAAAAAGTTCATTATTTTCTCGTAACATTACCGTAACAGCACTGCGCACACCAAAAATATCCCAATCCTTATCGGTATCATCATCATGAATAATCTGACAAAGGCGTGACACCATAAATGGGTAACCACTTGTATAAGTGTAAAGTTCTTTTGAAACCGCGTCAACATCCATACCTGTTGCATAATCTTTCTCATATTCCACTAACATGGACGAAATCTCATCAGCATTAAATGTCATGTCTACTTTAAAATCGACGGCAATATTCCAAGGCGAATTTTTTAAGTGATTTTCCGTTTCATGCGGTGTATAAATTCCCTCATTAATCATCTTTAATTTGATATTTTTAATATCGTAAACACCTGTAAGGATCACACTCTGAAAGGTTGCGCCAATATCATCTTCTCTATCAAGAAATTTAGCACGTAAAATTCCAAGAAATTGAAGAAACACGCG